>Ga0070743_10001286_pt1 | contig 9627 bp, 17 predicted proteins | sample ColrivemetaGS697_FD_70187 | JGI IMG/M metagenome (GOLD analysis project Ga0070743, IMG submission 70187) | Estuarine microbial communities from the Columbia River estuary, USA - metaG S.697 | ecosystem: Environmental > Aquatic > Marine > Intertidal zone > Estuary | place: USA: Columbia River... | reverse complement strand
GTGAGTTATATGTGGTGTGGGGATTATGCGATGCGATGCGGCAACGCAAAACAACCGGAAACCAAATCCCAAACCCACCCCCCACCCAATTGTGTTAGACTTCCCTAACATTTCAGCGTTTTGCCTAACATAGTTAGACTTCCCTAATAAAGTCTAGCCGATGCCGGGAGTAAACCCGAAACGATTGATGTTCAAACACGGAAATGCTTTTGGGCAGGACAATCCCCCACCTAAACTGCCCCACCTAGAAATGCATGTTGTAACATCCAATGTTGGGTACACATACCCTTAGTGTAGCATGTACAATTACAATGTTAAATGTGTGTTAAATGTGTACAAAATATTTGCATATGTCATCCGTGTGACATGACGCATTTAAAGCCGTTTTAAGCGCACTTTGTGCGTTATGGGGTACGGATACCTTTTTGCGGAGAAGTGCTTAGTGCCTGATAATCAAGTAGTTACGTGTCCAAATCTGTGTGTACTTTATACACTAAGTAGATTTAACATAAACTTAACGCACTTTTATTTGGAAGCCTGCAATCTATTTTGTATCAAGCGCATAGGCGGGATTACATACTCATATAAAAGACTTAGTGTATATCATACACTTACCTATCCATTGGGCCTTAGACTTGGCCATAATACGTAAGTATCTGATAATCAAGGACTTAGGTTCATATCCGCTAATTCCTTATTTAGAATGAGTATAAATTACGTTTGTAACTGACTGAAAATCAAGCAGTTAGAAAAAACTTTCACTTTTTTTTTCAAGAGGTTTTTTTATGTGTAACTAACTGAGAATCAAGCAGTTATGTCAGATTTTTTTTCGTAACCCACTGAGTATCAAGTACTTACAAAATTTTTTTATTAAATCTCTGCGACTACCTTTGAACCATCAAACAACACGAACTGAATGACTGACTGACCACCGCCTCTAGTAAGCCCGACCAAGACATCGGATAAAGCGCTAGAAAAAACCTACCCTCCCAACCCGAAAGGCTATAGGATACGAAAGTAGATTTGAGTGACCAAATGCGCTGAAAGCAGGCGGTATCAACGGAGGAACTAGGATGCAAAGTCGCAAGTGAGCCACGAGAGGCCTCCACTAGTAGACCAAGCCCGAACTTAGCCCCAAGCGGATGTCCGCTTGGAATGCTCTGCGGAGGAGGAACGAAACTGAGAGCCGAAGCCTGCGAAACTGAGACTTGCCAAATCACCTTGGGGTAACTACACCACTAGACATCTAGCGGTATAGGGAGAGCAAGGGAACGATGGGCGCATCTAAATGGGGAGCCACCAAGGTGGTCACAGAGCATTCGCTTTGTGAGCAAGGGTACTTGGTGGGCTTAGTAAGCAGGGAAGAACTTCGGAGAACCTGCCCAACGCCCACCTAGTATGTCTACGGCCAAAGCCGTACTGATGAGCAAATGCGAAACATACTTAAAACCCTAGAAAACATGAACAAAGGCAACCAAATCACTTACAAGTTCGGAACTTACAAGGTAATCATCAATACCTTCTTTCGTGATGGTCTAGAATTCCAAGAGGTACAAGCATTCAATGGGGATTCATTCCTTCACCGAATGGATTGGAGTCTAGGCATGACACAAGATGAAGCACTAGACTATGTAGGCTTCGTGAAAGGCCTAGGCTTCTTTCAGACATACTGATGAGGGTTCACTATCCGAAACATTCCTTAGGGGATGTCTATGTCAACGCCCAAGAGACTAGGGCAATCTATTAGTCTCACAATACTTATTACCATGAGCAAGGTAACTTACATGAAAGGCGAACTTATAAATGGTCGCATCAGCCCCCAAAATTGGCGCATCACCACCCCCGATGGCCAATGGCAAAACGACAACCTTCAAGATGTTGCAGTAATGGCAGGCCTCAAGTCTGCCGATGGAGTCGGCAAACTATCCGCCAACCAAGTCTACGAAAAAGTCAGCCGTCTAGGCGGAACTTTGACCGGACGTTTTGAGTGCGGAGCATTGTTTGAGGCTACCGGAGAAGGGTACTACATAATCACCCGCTCTAGTCGCGGTGAGGCCCCTAAAGTAGAGGAGGCTCCTGCGCCAACCCCCAAGTCTAACGGACTTGAGTCGGCAATCATTGATGCCATTGCGCCATTCATCAAGCCATCCTTGGATGAGGGGCGAGTGAAGGAAATCGTGCAGGGAATGATGGAGGGTCGTGAAATACGCACCTTGGAAATCAAGTACGGCAAGTCTACCAAGAAGGTAGATGGTCAGCATGAGAACTTTGACAAACTAGTCCGTGCCGTAGGCATCGGCAAGAATGTCATGCTAGTCGGTGAGGCAGGTTCGGGCAAGACCTACGGAGCAGTTCAGTGCGCCAAGGCTTTGAGTCTAGACTATTACATTCAGTCTTTCTCAAATCAGACTTCCAAGTTTGACCTAATCGGGATGACTACGGCAATGGGCGAGTATGTTTCTACCCCGACTCGTGATGCCTTTGAGAATGGTGGTGTCCTCATCCTTGATGAGATGGATGCAGCCAACCCCAACGTCATCCTTGCGCTGAACAACATGCTCAGCGGAGACGAGTACTTGTTCCCCAATGGGATGGTCAAAAAGCACGATGACTTCAAGGTCATTGCTTGTATGAACACCTTCGGGTACGGAGCATCCAAGGAGTACGGAGGCCGTAACCGCCAAGATGCCGCCTTGCTTAACCGATGGGTGAAAATCTCTTGGAACTACGACTTGGTCTTGGAGCGCCAAATCGCAGGTGACACGAAGGTCACGCAGATTGTGCAGGACATCCGCGCTAACGCTAAGCGTTTCGCCATGAACTTGGTAATCTCACCACGGCAGTCTATTGATGCCAACGACCTTGTAGAGGCAGGGTTCACGATTGATGAGGCCTTGAGCATGACCATCTTTGAAGGTCTTGCCAATGACCAAATCAAGTCACTCAAGGATGGTGTAACCATCTAAGCAGACATGCTGACGAGGCTTTAATAGCCGAAACATCCCTTCGGGGATGTCCATGTCAAACATTTAAATTGAATGAAATGTCTTACACTATTTCCAAGATGGGCAAGAACAAGACGTACTTGCTCCAAGCAGACTTTGAAGGATTCTTCCAAGCCACCAAAGACAACGCCAAGCGTGATTCCTCTAGCCATAGTGAGCGGAGCGGGTCTTTCCATGGTGATGGCGAATTTGCTGAGTCCTTTGATAACGCTCTTGCCCTAGAGACCAAAGGCTACAATGCTCAAGCAATTGCTGAGTCCTTTGATGACCTATCCGATGCATTCAATTCGGAGGACACAAACATCCAAATGGACTACAATGGTGACATCTTTGATACGGCATCCGTAATCATGGGAGAACTGAAGCATTGGTTCAACGAGGTGAACGAGGTACGTAGACCCTTGGTCAACCTAATGATTGTACCAAATGGTAACTGCATGGTTGATGCAGAGAATTGGTTGCACCAAGGTTCAGCAGTAGCCAAGGTTGCTGAGATGATTCAAGACAAATGCGATGTCCGAATCACGGCATGTTGGTTCAATCGTGCATCCTTGGAGGATGGTAGCAACACCATCCAAATGCTAACCTTGAAGGACTACCACGAAGACCTAGACTTCCGCAGACTAGGCGCAGTAACCCATCCATCCTTCTTCCGCAGACTAGTATTCGGAATACTTGAGAACGGAAAGGGCGATATGGGAGGCAAGGCCAACCGCGTAAGTGGTGGATATGGCAGGTCAGTAGAGTCTTGGGATGACTTGAAAATCAGCAAGGATGTCTTCCAAAAGCACACGAACTGCGATGAGGTGGTGTTGATGCCCAACGCTGAGCATTTCCGCAACATGGGGAGCGCCATTGAAATCATCAAGAACACATTGGGGAAGGTTGAGGCCTTCTTGGGCGAGTAAGTAGGACATGACTTACAAGCCATGCATGGAGGGAGCAGGGTACGCCCTGCCCCTACCCATGCTTTTAATCATTCACTATCTAAAATCATCTTTTTCACTAAAACGAAGAGTGCAATGCTATAACCGCACACCTTAGACATGAAGAATTCACTTCTTTCTTTCTTCTTCCCAATGGTAATGTTTACTATCGTTAGTGTAGCATCATTTTGGGTTTCTTGCTTGATTGCAATCATTTTGTTTGGCGCATCAGCAGACTTGGCTGAGTGGAATGCCTTTACACGGATTATGCTGGGCTTTGTGTGCATTCTTGTGGGTTTGTTTTTCACCGGAAAACACATTGAAAACCAATGATTGTAGACTTGAGAGGTAGCCAAGGGAACGCATTTGTTCTCTTGGGCTACGTCCGAAGATGGGCCAAAGAACTAGACCTAGATGGCAATGCTATCTGTTCGCAAATGATGAGCGGAGACTATGAAAATCTTTTAAAGATTATGAAAGAGAATTTTCCTTTTGTTGAATTTATCAAACCCGAAGAAGATATAGAACTATGAGAAAAGAATTTGAATACGACCTTGAAGGTTCTAAAATTAATTTTGACACCAACCAATATGGTTCAAGAGATAATTCGGAACTATATGGAGACATGTTAGGTGGTGATATCTATTTGGATTGGGATTCCGAATACATTCCCCTATGTGAGGGAGACTATGATACGCCTCCAAGTGGTGGATACTATGTAGTACACAATATTATACTAGTTACACCGGACTTTATTATAGAACCAAAAGGTAAATGGTTGGATTCTATTACTAGTATGCTAGAAGAGAAACTTAATAACTAACTGGTAAATATTTCGTTATTTTTTTTACTAAATATTTGCATAATACAAATCATTTTTATAATTTTAAACTATGAAAGGGTACGACCACAATCAAGAAGATGTCTTCCGAGCAGTAGGCATTTCTGAAGAAAGAGAAGCAGAGTTGAAGGGTATGTTCAACGACATGCGAAAGTTAGAGAACATGAAAAAGTCCGAAATTTTTGAGATGATTGAAACAATCACCATGAATACCAAGGAGGCTTTGATGTTAGAACTTATGGTTACTCAAGGCGCAGAGAATACTGCACGACTTGAGATGATGGCACTAATGGTAGCGCTCAAGCGAGGCATGCTGAATGCTTTTGAGAACTGCACGCATGAAGACCAAGAAGATATCCTCAGCGAGGCCTTTGAGACTATTCATGAATCTATGGGTGAGGTTATTAATTTAATTGCAGACAATGAATAAATGGTTTTTGAAGATTGATGTGGATGAAATGAAATGTTATCCCATTAAGATTGAAGAGGTAAGCGAGGAGGGACTTGAGAGTCTCTCCCCCCTATACAAAGAGATTAAATGCGACATTGTTGAGCGAGTCTCACTAGGCGACAATCTAGAACTATGGATAGATGAAGAAGGTCTGTTTACCAAAAAGAATGCATTTTGTCTCACTAGTTACTTATCACCTATTAGAGGCAATGCTATTCTAGCGCAGTACAATTACAAAGGTGAAACGCATGGATGGGAGTCTAATGAAGATGTACCATTGATTCATATATCGGATTGGCTTTTGATAGAAGACCCAACCGATTTTGTTTAATTTAATTCTATTTACAAATGTCTAACTATCAGTTTAAGACCACCAACATCAAGGGTAAAGAGTATGTTGAGGTCAATCAGCGAGTGATTGCTTTGCGCAGTCTATCAGAGTATAAAGGATTCTCAATTGAGAACGAGTTGTTGCACTTGGATACCGAGTCTTGTGTAGTGCGATGCACTATCCGAAACGCTGAAGGTGTTGTTGTGTCTCAAGGAATGGCACAAGAAGACAAATCTTCTAGCCGAATCAATCAAACATCTTATGTAGAAAACTGCGAAACATCAGCAGTTGGCCGGGCATTAGGATTCTTGGGTATCGGAGTTGAGACATCAATTGCTACGGCAGATGAGGTTGATATGGCAATTAAAAAGCAAGATTCTGTGCCTAGTCAAACATCTAGACCCGCTCCATCAGAGGACGATGCTTTCAGTAAGGCTATTGAGTACTTGAAGGGCATGTCTAAAGACAAACGCAAAAATGGACTTGATGCAATCATGTCTAAGTATGGTTCAGTATTTAGTGAAAAGCAAGTTGCTGCACTAGAAAAGTTTGTGTAATGGACTTTGCTTTAAAACTGCAAGAGAGAACGGGGAAGGGATACTTATCGTATTCCTCCCTCAAGTACGCACTGCAAGACATGAGGCTATTTGAAATGTACATGGCAGGACAATTGAGAAAAGAGTCCGATGCCCTAACATTTGGAAGTCTATACGATGACCTTCTGTTCTCATCTAGCGAAGATGTTGAGAGCAAGTACATTGTTCTTGATGATGCTCAAATACTTGAGGAGATAGGGGGCGCTAGTCCTAGGTCTACAAAAAAGTACAAGGAGTGGCTTGCAGAACTTTCCGATAGTAATGTAGGAAAGAAAATTGTCAAAGCAGAAGACTATGATATGGCTATAGATATGATTAATAGACTACAAGATTGTGGTATAGCAGAAACATATCTTGAAGGTGAATATCAAGTTGAGTTTAATAAATTTATTGGAGAGATTCCGGTAAGAGGTTTTCTTGATTGTTTAACTGCTAACGGAGATATTGTTGACCTTAAATCAGCACGGAGCGTTTCAACATTCAAGTACGATGCATTTAAGTTTGGTTATGATATCCAAGCGTACATCTATACCAAGGTATTTGGAGGTAAGTTTTATTGGGTTGCCCAAGAAAAAACTTATCCCTATCTACCTGCCGTATTCATGGCTACTGATGACACAATTAATAGCGGAAGAAGAAAGTTTGAAAAGGCTATTGATACCATTAGTTTGTATTTAGATTCTAAAGAGAAACCTACTACTAGTTTCTACATTTTTGGAGAAATATGAAAAAACCAAGCATTGAAAGTTTTCTTGATGATGCTAAGAAGTTTGAGGATTTTGAGTCTAAACTGATTTCGTATGTTAAGACAAAACCCGCTACTGACGCAAAGCGTATGTTTTTGAATTGGGTATTTACTAATACTAGATATACCTATGATAAAATGGGAAGTGTATTTCATTTCTCAGCGCCATCTACTACATTACATCATCTTAGAATGCACACTAAAAGAATTGAAGATTGTGAGGTTTATAGAGACACCTACACTAATTTCAATAAACACATGAAGTCTCTCAATAATCGTAATTCATTTTAATATGGCTGATTACAAGCAAAACCCGAAGGTAGGGTACGTTACTGCTACCGAAAAAAAGAGCGAAACGCTCTCAATCACGAAGATTTCCTTTACCGCTGCGGACATTGAAGAGTTGCAGCGCAACATGGTGGGAAAAGAGACAAAACGCGCTTACTGCACTTTGGTAAATGGAATCTCTAAGGCCGGTGCGCCTTATGCATTCTTTGAGGTTTGGTCTCCCGAACCCGGACAAAATCCAAAGGCTCAGTCTTACAAGGGCGCTACCCCTCCCCCACCTGCTCAAGTAAGTGAGGACTTGCCCTTCTAATTTAGATGTATCTAAAGCCATAGGGCTTTATGCTGGAATTGAGTGGGGGCTGAAGGTTAAATCTTTCGCCCCCTACTCTTTTACGGCAGAGACTAAAGATGGTGAGTCTAAGTTTTCCGTATTTGTTTGTTCAGCCGAAGGTAGCAAGATTCGGGTGGACGAGTTCATAAGGAATTCACTATCTAACTATATTATTTTGGTTATTCACAACAAGCCAAACGACAACGCAATTGTAATTAAAAACGATTCTGAATTTAAGTCTATAATATCTTCCGATAACACCATAGATGGTAAAGAACTAGTTAGCATTATAAAGCGAAAGTTTGAGGCGCAAATAGATAATTACGATGGGTGATAATGCTCCAATCTATTACATGGATGTAAAGATTAAGTACAAGAAAAACAAAAGTTATTTAGAGACTACAAATTGGATTGTGACAAAGTATGAGTCTCCTATAGATATAATGCGTTACGATGAAAAAACAATGCATAGACTAAGGGATGAGTTATATGGAAAAACAAAACAAGATAAAGACATAATTATCTCATTCATTTCTTATAAAACCATAATTGGATATGGAATCAATGACCTTAAAAATAAGCCCAAAGTGTCCTAAGTGTTTAAAAAACAACGACCTATGGATGTCTACTTATGTGGTAAATAAAATTGCAAATAATCAAAATGTTTTGCATATTTGTGACAATTGCGGAACTAAATTAAATATAGCCATGAACGGAAGTGATTTTATCTTTCTCTATTGGGACGACCCCGGAGATTCCCAAGAGCATGTTGATAATCAAGATGCAGATGAAAAGCGAATGCTTATTATTTCTCAAAACGGAAATACCGGTGAGCATTACACATGCAACAAGTGCGAAGCCCCTATGATAGAGGTTTTAAATGGAGTCTATCCTTGTGATTCCGATAAATGTCCACTTAGCGCTGACACCTAAATAACGCCCCCATAGCACAATTGGATAGTGCAACGCTCTTCTAAAGCGTAGGTTATAGGTTCAAATCCTATTGGGGGTACAATAACCATAATTAATAGAATGATGATAAAGAAAGAGTCTATTCCCTCCTTTTTGAAGGAGCAAGCCCATGAACTTACCCTAAAGCGTGTTGAGATTAACAAAGAAAGGTACAAGGGTACTCACAAAGAGAGAACCGGAAGTAAAATTTCTTTACTATTAGGAGAGGTTGACCGAGCATATTATACCGATTATCTTGGGATTATTTCCGAATTAATCATTCGGTGGCACTATGACATCAACCCGGAGTTTGTAGGATTCAAAGCGTCTTCCTTTATTAAAAAAGGAAAGTTGGTTACGGATGATTGCGACCTTGAGGTCTATAAGATTGTAGACAAAGAAGAGGTTAGAGTTAGAGTGTCTATCAAGGCTTGTGAAGGCTCCTTCAAAGCCAACGTAAAAGCAATGAACCGAGAAACATCGGACATTGTTATTTTCGTTTTGTTTACCGGGCCTAACGAGTATGTCATTGCTGACTTTACCCCCGATGAAGTTCGCACATGGAAACAAAACTTTGGATTCTCCCCATACTACGAACTAAAACCATAGACAATGGAAACGCAAAAAGAACAATTCATGCGTATAGCAAATGCTAGGCTTATGAACATCTACAAATTCAAGCCACAACGAACGGCATGGGTGGCAAAGATGTATGTTAAATGGCAAGAAAAGAACAAGTAATATGAAAATCCTAACTGAGAAACAATGCAATACTTGTCATCAAGTAAAGGATATTGAAAGATTTACAATCCAAAAAAAGAAAGGGATTAATGCTCATTACAAAGGAAAATGCAAAGACTGCTATGTTCACTATCGGAAACAACAAAAAGAACTAGGCAGTAAAGAAGGAGTGCGCAAACCAAAGGTTGAACAATATTGGAAACACATATCTTGGCTATGAGTAGGTTGTTGGGGGGCGGTGGATTTAATGGATGATAGAAGCCGCCTCCCCCACTCAGTATTATGGGTCATAAAAAGAACAAATACGGCTCAAAGTGTAAAGTAAATGAGCCACAAAGTGTAAAATGATAACCTTTAACACCAATACGTACAATTTAAAAAAACTATACGTACTGTATGACTAAACATATAAAATGCAGTA
>Ga0070743_10001271_pt1 | contig 9684 bp, 19 predicted proteins | sample ColrivemetaGS697_FD_70187 | JGI IMG/M metagenome (GOLD analysis project Ga0070743, IMG submission 70187) | Estuarine microbial communities from the Columbia River estuary, USA - metaG S.697 | ecosystem: Environmental > Aquatic > Marine > Intertidal zone > Estuary | place: USA: Columbia River... | reverse complement strand
ACGTATTGTTATGGATCGTATTGATCAAGAACCTTATCTGGAAAGATACTATGTGTTCCTAAAGGATCGCAAGTACTTTCCTTTTAACATTTTTATTCACAAGTTTCTTAAATCAGATCCTGATGATGTACATGATCATCCATGGCCTTACGCTACACTTATTTTAAAAGGCGGTTATTATGAATGGACTCCTAACTTTAATTCACAAGGTGCCAAGATCGGTGAAACACGGCATTGGCGTGGGCCTGGGCATTTCCGTATTTGCTCTGCTAATAGCTATCATCGCATTGAACTGGCTACAGATGTAACTGCTTGGACTTTGTTTATGCCGGGCCCGCAACTCCGTGAATGGGGTTTTTTAGTTAATAATAAATGGATACACAATGAGCAATACCTTCAAGATCGAAAACACCACACTGCCTAATTACTCAGTCACAGGTGCAACTGGATCGTTTACAACAACATCCGGATTTAACGGAACAGGGTTTACTAACTACGGTAAGGCTATTTTAAACACTAATACTGCGGGGTATTCACTAAGCCCAAATGTTACCATCGAAAATAATCCAGCAACATTAAAAGTAGACGGAACTATAGTACACAACGGCAGAGATTTAGAAGAACGGCTATCTACTATTGAAAAAGTCTTGAATATTCCTGAACGAGATGTTATATTAGAATCTAAATATCCTAAACTTAAAAAGTTATACGATGAGTATATTAAAGAGCTATCAAAGACTAGGATGTGGGAAGAATTAAAAAAATAAAACAATGTGATAAACTAAATGGCAACTGATATTGAAAGGGCATTATCAAATGGCTTGGCTCCTTGGAAAGAAATTGAATACCGAACAAAAACATTTTGGATATTTAGAGACATTGATGCGCCGGCCGAAGGCTATCTGTGCTTTGCTCCAACCACCACGAACACAGAATGTTTATACGAATGCTACAAGGGAGCGTATAAATGGGGATTCGACGGTATTACAGATGGTAAATGGGAAGGATTTAATATTGTACAAAGTGTTGGAGAAGTAGCAGGGCAAAGTATAAAATATCCTCATATACATATGATTCCTCGGCGATCCGGAGACATTGAATGAAACAAGCAATGTTAGCTGTTTTTTTGTTAATTACATGTTTAGTATTACTAACAACATGCGACGATAACTTGCAAACAGAGCGAGTATATGATTGCGGTGTAGCGGAATGGCATCCAGATATTCCTAAAGCAGTTAAAGATGCATGTCGTAAGAGAGGAACTGTAATATGATTAAATTAAACTTAGTTATAGAAAATCCATGGAGTGATAAATTTGATCCTGGATATTACTGGGCTGGAAAAATAACAAACTATAAAAGTTGGGAATTCCAATCATATCGTAGTAATACATTGTTCGAAAGTTCGATTTATATCACACACCGGTGTGATCATGCAGGCTTAAAATTAGAATTTGGTTTCTTTAGTTTTAGTTTCCAATTTAATATTTACGATAACAGACACTGGAACTACAATACTAAAACTTGGGAAGTATATAACAAAGAATGAGACAATTAATATTCGATATCGATTTGCCTAAAATCGGAATTATAGGTGTGGGGTTTGTAGGAGAAGCAATTCGTGCCAATTACGAATCATTCAACTTGAGTTTATTAGACTCGGATCCTAATAAAAATTATAATAGCTCGTACAATGATTTAAAACAATGCGAGGGTATTTTTGTTTGTGTTCCTAGTCCTATGAAGTTAGATGGTAGTTGTGACAGTTCTATTTTAGAAAATGTTTTACTAAATTTAAAAGACTATAAAGGTGTCATTATTAGTAAAGTAACTGCTACACCGGACATATATGAACGATTGCAGAGTCAATATGAAAATTTAGTATACATTCCAGAGTTTTTAACTGCGGCTAATGCAATTAGAGATTACGAAAATGAAAAATGGGCTATCATAGGTGGAAGTGTTAGAGCTTATCAAAATGAGGCATCTAGAATTATACAATATGCTAAAAAGGATGCACAAATAGTATTGTGTTCTATTGGAGAAGCATCTTTAGTAAAATATACCATTAATTCATTTTTAGCAACCAAAGTTGTTTTTATGAATGAATTGGAACAACTAGCAACAAGTCAAGGATACGACTGGAATTCTATTAGAAAACTGTTGTTAAACGATAAACGAATCGGTGACAGCCATACACAAGTTCCCGGCCCGGATGGTTACTACGGATTTGGCGGAATGTGTTTTCCGAAGGATACTAGTGCATTATTATCTTATGCAGAACAAAGCGGTGTTCATTTAAACATTTTGAAAGAATCGGTTAAGAAAAATACATTATTAAGGTTGCAAAAACCTAAATAATATTGTACAATAGTACAACGTCATCCACGACATTAACTCGGAGAATTACAATTGACAGATAAAAAAGAAACAGGATTAGACGCTATGTATGGTGATGGCGGCTATCAAGAAGCATACCTTTCGGATGTGCTTCGAACTAAAATGAAACGCGAAGGCAAACGCTTTTGGGCTGGCGATAACATCAGCGACTATCTACACGACAGTGACAAAGAACATCTAATCAACGAAGCAACAGAAGCATTTGAACGTGTGCTTGATGTATTGCTTATTGATCGTGAAACTGATCCCAACAGCAAAGGTACAGCGAGACGCCTAGCTAAAATGTACTTTAACGAAATTATGGCAGGAAGATATGACCCAGCACCAGACGCAACCAGTTTCCCCAACGATTCGGCGGACCGTTACGAAGGTATGTTGGTTGTTCGTAGTGAGTTGCGCAGTATGTGTAGCCATCATCACCAACCTGTGGTGGGTGTTGCTTACATTGGTCTTATTGCCGCTGAACATCTTATTGGCTTATCGAAATATACAAGAATTGCCCAGTGGTGTGCCAGACGTGGTACTCTCCAGGAGGAATTGGCTAATGACATTGCTAGGGAAATCGCCAAAGCAACAGGAGCCAAAGACCTAGGCGTCTATATTCAAGCAGTACATGGATGCTGTGAGAACCGAGGCATCATGGCACATTCTAGTCTTACACAAACTACAGTATTACGTGGTGCGTTCAAAGACGACATGGGTACAAAGAAGGAATTCTTTGATAATATTAAAATGCAACAAGAGTTTGCACCACGTTGATTTAAAGGAGAAAACTATGCCTTGGCCATTTACGTCAGACAACGAAGAAAAACCCACAGGGTGGCCTTTCCCTAGTAGTAATGAATCTTCAGAAAAGAAAGAACTAACTGCTTGGACTGTTAGTACATACTACAAAAAATCTATTGAAGAACACGAACATTTTACTAAAGACGGACAAGAGATTATCCACAAAACCGGCTGGCGTGGAGGTTCTTGGATTGTATATACTAATGATGGCAATCCTCCAGAATTCGAATTTGATTATGTTCCAGGCGGCGATGGATCTAAAGACAGTATCGACATTAATAACTGCTACTACAATAACATTGAAGAAGTAGAACTCGATTCAACATTTGACGGTTGTTGGGAGGATATGGAATGGCCCGATGACATGGATGAAGATGAACAAGCAGAAATTGAAGAAGCTATGGAAGAAGATGGCTACTACGAAGCGTTAGAAAGTAGAGAGTGGTATTCTAGTGATTCAGAGATGTGGATCTGGGGTCCTATCCTTATTGAAGGTGAAAACGGTTTCCGTAAGATTATCCAAGCAGACGAACATGGCAATGTTGTAGACTTTGAGGAAGAATAATGTCACACTATACTATTACTCCGTTAGAAAAGAAGAGCATTGCTATTACATACGAAATGTTCCGTGAAAATGATGACGGTTCAATTAGTTGGTTTAACATCGAAGAACATTATCGATGGGGTAAAGGTTTCATTGCCGAGGACATGGAAGTTAATTTAGAAGCGGATCAGACTCGTATCCAATATTGTAAAGTCGATGAAGGCGAGTATGACGGATGCGACCTTGAAGATCCAATTGCTTGTTATTTTGAATTTAGTGATGACTTATCAGATGAAGAAAAAGCATTCATCGAAAAATGCTATTATGATGGTGATCCTAATGACGACAACGTACCCGACATAGGCGGGGCTGCTTGGTTGTACGACGGAACCCACAATTGGCAAGAAGAAGATTGCTACATTGAAGTAATGGCTCCTTATAAGGTTGACTTTTGTACACAAGATGGTATAATTATACGTGAAGTAAAAGTTCGTTCAAGAGAAGAACAACAAACACTACGCGAACAACTAGGCGAAGGTTGGTATATTCCAACAGACAATGCATTAGAGCCAGAGAAGTATTAATGACCCAGACTGCTAAAGACATTACGGACCAGTTCATCTATAGAGCAAAAAATCTACAGATGTTTACAGTTGAAACAGATGTGCCAGAATCATTTAGATTTAACGGGCCTGTGCCATTCTATCTTAAGATTGAAGAGGGCGTTATTTACGCCGAAGTGTATGCTTTGTCATTTAACGAGGCATGTGAAATTTTTAATGAATATATTGAAGGATGCAAATGAAGTGGCTTAAGAAAAAACTACGTAAATGGGTTAACGAAGCAAGAGATTACGACGAAGAAAAGTTAAGTTCAGTCTCCCTTAGTCGTGATGTTGAATCAAAATGTGATGCTGAACCTATCCTACACTTCCGTGTATTCGGTGCTGTAGGAGGAAAGGTTGTGGAGTTTAGGCGTTATGATCGTAAGAGTGATCGTAGCGATACTACATCATATATTATTACGAACGAACAAGACTTCGGCGAGCGTATCGCTAAAATCGCTACTATGGAGACATTGAAGGGATGAAAGAATTGGTAGAATTTATTATGTGGCAATGGGGTAAGTGGCAGGGATGGCAACGCATTTACTTTATCTCAATGATTGTAATTGTTCTAGGATTAGTAACGCCAGGACTAATTGGAGCGATATTGATTGTACTTGGGCTTACTAGTTTACTATCCTGGCTTTTTAAATGGGCTGTATGGGACAGTATTTCAGATGCTTATAACGAATTTAAAAAAGAAAAACAAGATGAGCAAAATTAAAATAGCAGAACTTTTTTATAGCATACAAGGTGAAGGAAGGTACATGGGTGTACCTTCTGTTTTCTTACGTGTGTTTGGTTGTAACTTTAAATGTGCCGGCTTTGGTATGCCGCGTGGCGAATTAAGTACCGAAGCTGAGGAGATTTCAAAACGTGTTGAGTTTTTTAAAGATTATAAAGAACTGCCTCTTGTATCCACTGGATGCGATTCATATGCTAGTTGGCATCCTAGTTTTAAACATCTTAGTCCTAATATTGATACCGATAGTTTGGCTGACCAAATTTGTAGTATTTTGCCTAAGAAAACTTGGCAAGATGAACACCTAGTTATCACAGGCGGTGAGCCATTGCTAGGTTGGCAACGTTCTTACCCAGACTTGCTAAATCATCCTAAGATGGAGGCGCTGAAAGAGATTACGTTTGAAACAAACGGTACTCAGAAACTTACTCCAGAGTTTAAAGAATATTTGAGTGACTGGAACGATTGGAACAGAGAACTGACTTTCTCAGTGAGTGCTAAACTTCCGTGTTCGGGAGAAAAGTGGGAAGATGCTATCAAGCCCGAAGTTGTCTGCGAGTATGAAGAAGTTGGAACAGCCTATTTAAAGTTTGTAATTGCTACAGAACAAGACTTTGCCGATGCTGAGTGTGCTGTTGCCGCATATCGTAAAGCAGGATTTAAAGGACACGTTTATCTAATGCCTGTAGGTGGTGTTGAAAGTGTCTATGCATTGAACAATCGTGCTGTGGCGGATATGGCTATGAAGGCAGGCTTAAGGTACAGTGATCGTTTACAAGTACCGTTATTTAAAAATGAGTGGGGTACCTAATGAAAAAAGTTTTTGTAAATTGGGCAGATGTACAGCGACAAGCTCAAGAAATACTTAGACAACTACAAAACGACAATTGGAGACCCGACTACATTGTTGGGTTATCTCGAGGCGGGCTTGTTCCAGCAGTATTAGTTAGTCAATATACAGGAATTAAGATGCACACACTTTCTGTTAGTCTTCGAGATGGAGATACCGTAGAAAGCAATCTTTGGATGGCTGAAGATGCATTTGCAGGAAAACAAATCTTAATTGTCGACGACATCAACGATAGCGGTGCTACACTAAACTGGATTATGAAAGACTGGCCTTCGGGCTGCTTCCCGCAAGACGAACGGTGGAATTCTGTTTGGGGTTCTAATGTACGTATAGCTGTTTTATATAACAATATATCAAGCGACTGCCAATTTGTTAACTATTCTGCCGAATTTCTCAATAAAGAAGATGACCCAGTTTGGATTGTCTTTCCTTGGGAAGAATGGTGGAAAAGATGGAATTTTAAAGAAGAAAAAAATATCGGAGTATAAATGAATAAATTTATTGAAAAACTTTTTGGTATCGATAAACTAAAGGCAGAGACAGAGGCTGCGGTAAGGGCTGCTGAAGAATCTAAGAAGCTAGCAGAAGAGGCTGCTTTAGCCGCTGAACGTGCTAAAGAAGCCGAAACACAGGCTAAACTTAGTCCAAAAGATCGTGCTACAAGAAAAAAAGAACCTTGGGTCAGTGTTTTAGATACTCATGTGAATAAAGAAAATATTAGAAATGGCTTTTTTGAACTTGACTGGAACGAGTATTTTATTGTACAATTGAAGCAAGCTGGCTACGGCGCTGACGGTGATCCGGACGAAGAAATTGTAGATCGGTGGTTCAGAGATATTGTATATAACATGTTTTCTGAATCAGGAGTTGACACATCTAGAGGCGCAGGCTACATTAACGTTGTTCCAATTAGCAAAGGCAAAAGCGAAGTTTCATGACATATATTTTAGTTGATACTGCAAACACATTCTTCCGTGCTAGACACGTTGTTCGCGGCGACGCCGACATTAAGCTAGGCATGGCCCTTCATATTACTTTTAACAGTATCAAAAAAGCATGGCAAGACTTTAATGGCAGTCACGTAGTATTCTGTCTCGAAGGTCGAAGCTGGCGTAAAGATTACTACAAGCCATATAAAGCTAATCGAGCAGAAACTCGTGCGGCAATGACTGTTAAAGAACAAGAAGAAGATAAATTGTTTTGGGAAACATTCGATTCTTTTAAAGAATTTATCATCAATAAAACTAACTGCACAGTATTGCAACATTCACAGCTAGAAGCTGACGATTTGATTGCAGGATGGATTCAATCGCATCCTGCAGATGATCACGTTGTCATTAGCACAGATAGCGACTTTCATCAGCTTATTGCATCGAATGTTAAACAATATAATGGTGTATTAGAAACATTAACTACTCACGAAGGTATCTTTGATAAAAAAGGTAAATTAGTTATTGATAACAAAACTAAAGAGCCTAAGGATATCCCTAATCCAGAATGGATTCTCTTCGAAAAGTGTATGCGCGGTGATAGTTCAGATAATGTGTTTAGTGCATTTCCTAAAGTTCGTAAAAATAAATTACTAGAAGCATTTAATGATCGTGCTAACAAAGGATTCGCTTGGAACAATATGATGTTACAGCGATGGTTAGATCACGAGGGGGTAGAACATCGCGTTCTCGACGATTACGAAAGAAATAGACAGTTAATTGATTTAACTCATCAACCGACACATATCAAAGATCTGATTAAAACTACTATTGCAGAAAATGCTAAACCTAAAGCTGTAGATCAAGTAGGAATTCGATTAATTAAATTTTGTCAATTGTATGACATGAAACGTATGATTGACAGCATTCAACAGTATGCAGAACCATTACAAGCGAGGTACACTCAATGACAGAAATTCAAGCTAAACCGATCGTAGACGGAAAATTTTGGATCGTCGAACAAAACGGAATTAAGATCGGAACACTTCATAAAAAAGAGGGCAACAAATTTATGCTAAGTAGTCATGAAGGACAAAGTTTTTTTGGTAAAAAAGAAGAACTATTAAAAGCATTCGGAAAGAATTTCTTTAGTGGTAAAATTAAAACTACTATCAGTCATGAGGATATTAAAGACGTTTACGGATATCCTACTAGCTGTTATCCGTACAATCCAATGTTTAATCTTCAAAAAAAACTTCCATTGTTTACTAAGAGTAAAGCTAGTAAAAGTCTATACTGTGCCGGGTATTATATTATTCGATTCGACAAAGGATGGGTTAAAAGTTTTTGTCCTAAACTAATTACCATCGAGCGTTATGAAAATCGAGGTCCTTTTAAGACTGAAATAGAAATGAAACAGGTGCTAGCAAATGCCAAATCCGATTAACACAACTCCGTTACAGCAGTTTATTCAACAGGTAAAGGCTGCGGATTTGTCTCAGCAAAAAGAAATTAAATTAGATATCAAGACTGCTAAGTCGTTAGCATTTAGCATTGGAGAAATTAGTTCTAAGTTACTTGAAGATCAAGATATACTGTTATCTAAGTTACAGCAAAGTCAAGGATCTGGAGATATTACAATACGTATGGACGGTGGTGGGTTCGAACGAAGCTGAAAAGATAAATATATACGTAGTTAATATTAAGGATTACGTGTATGAGCCGCCCAAAACCAAAAGTTTTACTTGAGCACATTAATAAAAAAACATATAAAAGCGAGCAAGTACTCGAGTCAGAAGCCATTTGGGCAGTTTTTTATAATGGCGAGCCTTTTAATCTAAAAAGTTCGAACAGTCTGACCAGCTATCCGGGTCCTAAATATAAAAAAGTTAGTTTCTCTAATCCCGGACATGCGCATAATTTGGCTAAAAAGTTAAATGCAACATTTAACTGTACAGATTTCCAAGTTGTTAAATTAACATCTGGCGAAATTGTAAAATGATCTCTAGAGAGACTTATACAAAAATTTTTTTGAACAGCCTCGGTAGAAGTACGGATGAGGCAAATGTTAAACTACATTTAAATAAATTATGGCAAAGTAAAAGAACAAAGAACGACGGCGGATTACGATTAAGTGAAGATGGTTACATGTTCTTAATAAGTGATTTAGAATTAACAGAATACGAAATCCCCTTTACCGATAAAATCGAATTGAGCCCGCAAACAATCATTTTCTTTGATCAATTTTTGGATTGTCCTTATTATCTTACCAACCAAAGTTTAACCGTTTTTTCGGAAAAAAAGTCGTTTGAGCTTTATATGTTTTCAGACGATATTCGAAAATACGGACTAGTTAAAGCCATAAATTCTAGAAAAAAAGATAGCCGTTTGGACGAAAATTCCTAAAAAGTTGTTGACGTTGAAGGCATTTGTCTGTATAATAGACACATAGACAGTTAATTCAACTCGCTTTATACAGGAGATCTAAATGAGCGAAATCGTTTCTCGTACCGTTGGCCCAAAGGCTGCTAAAAAATCTATTTGCCGAGCGTTTAAGGCACAACGACCCATTTTCTTGTGGGGGCCTCCGGGTATCGGCAAGTCTGACATTATTAAACAAATCGGCGAAGACCTTGAAGCTCATGTTATCGATATTCGATTGAGCTTGTGGGAGCCTACTGACATTAAAGGTATTCCGTATTTCGATGCCAATAGCAATCGCATGTCATGGGCACCACCCATCGAATTGCCAGATCAGATCATGGCAGAAAAACATAAAAACATTATCCTGTTTATGGACGAAATGAACTCTGCGGCTCCTGCTGTACAG
>Ga0070743_10001270_pt1 | contig 9699 bp, 7 predicted proteins | sample ColrivemetaGS697_FD_70187 | JGI IMG/M metagenome (GOLD analysis project Ga0070743, IMG submission 70187) | Estuarine microbial communities from the Columbia River estuary, USA - metaG S.697 | ecosystem: Environmental > Aquatic > Marine > Intertidal zone > Estuary | place: USA: Columbia River... | reverse complement strand
AAATAAAATCTTCTTTAAAAGAAGAAGAGAAACAAATTGCGAAAGATGGAAAAGTAATTTTAGCCAGAAAGTTAAAATCGCTTAAAATCACCTTAGACGAAAAAACAATCAATCAATTGGTCGTTTATTTTAAAATTAAAACAAGTCTCGACTTATTTTATAGAGTTGGTGCTGGAATTATAGATAATAAAAAAATAAAAGAATTTGCAACATCTAGAAACAATATGATTGTAAGTTTCTTTAAAAATAAACTTAGGAAGCCTAGCAAACCAGAAGACATACATAAAGAAGAAATTACTGCAAAATACGACCAGCTTGTATTTGGTAAAGATGATGATAAATTAGATTATAAAATTGCCGTTTGTTGCAATCCAATTCCTGGCGATAAGGTGTTTGGATTTATAACTGTTACTGATGGAATTAAGATTCATAAAAAAAATTGTCCAAATGCATTACAACTGCAAAGTAATTTCAGTTACCGTATTATTAGTGCAAAATGGATAGACTCCAGTCAAAGTGATTTTAAAACTGAATTATTAATTTCGGGAATTGATACCATTGGACTAGTTTATGAAGTGACAAGAATTATTTCAAACACTCATAATATTAATATGATAAGTGTACATTTTGAAAGTGATGATGGTGTTTTTAATGGAAATATTATACTCGTTGTAAAAAACATTACCATTCTTGATAACCTTGTGAAAAACATTAAAAAAATTAATGGTATCGATAAAGTTACCAGAGTATAAATGAGTATTTTTGTTGATATATGAACGCTAAGATGAATCCAAGTAATCAAGGAATAGTGAAGAATGTTTTTACAGCCTTTTTAGGAGAAAAGGGACATAGAAAAACACCTGAACGCTACGCTATACTTCAAGAAGTTTATGACCACAATGATCATTTTGATATTGAATCATTGTATATAAACATGAAAAATAAAAATTATAGAGTCAGTAGAGCTACACTTTATAATACCATAGAATTACTGTTGGAATGCGGCTTGGTTCGAAAGCATCAGTTTGGTCAAAATCAAGCACAATATGAAAAATCATATTTTGACAAACAACATGATCACGTTATCTTAACCGATTCAGGTGAAGTTTTTGAGTTTTGTGACCCAAGGATATTATCGATTCAAAAAACAATAGAAGAAGTATTTGATATTAATATCGACAAGCACTCTTTATATTTTTATGGGACTAAAAGAAATACTAAAATTAACGATTAGAACATGGCAGTAGATTTACTACTTGGGTTACAATGGGGTGACGAAGGAAAAGGAAAAATTGTAGACGTATTAACATCAAACTATAATATTATTGCCCGATTTCAAGGTGGACCAAATGCTGGTCATACACTTGTTTTTAACGGAATGAAACATGTACTACATACCATCCCCTCAGGGATTTTTCATAAAGAAGCTGTTAACCTCGTTGGAAATGGAGTCGTCATAGATCCAGTCATTTTCAAGAAAGAATTAGACAAGTTATCTCTACAGAAAGTTGATTATAAAAAATCATTAGTTATTTCTAGAAAAGCACATCTAATTTTACCAACACACCGTCTTTTAGATGCGGCCTCTGAAGCTTCAAAAGGGAAGGCGAAAATCGGATCTACTTTAAAGGGAATTGGACCAACATACATGGATAAGACAGGTCGTAATGGTATAAGAGTTGGCGACTTAGAATTGGATAATTGGAAAGAAAAATATAGGTCATTAGCTAACAAACATGAATCAATGGTTAGTTTTTATAACGTTGATTTAGAATATGACCTTAATGAACTAGAAGTTGAATTTTTTGAGGCGATTAAGGTTTTAAAATCTCTAAAATTTATTGATTCAGAAGATTACTTGCACCAAGCTCAGCGTAATGGAAAATCTATTTTAGCAGAAGGAGCTCAAGGCTCATTATTAGATATTGATTTTGGCACATACCCTTTCGTAACATCTTCAAACACTACTGCAGCTGGCGCCTGTACAGGCTTAGGTATTGCTCCAAATGCTATTGGGGAAGTATATGGAATATTCAAAGCTTATACCACCAGAGTTGGTTCAGGCCCTTTTCCTACCGAGCTATTTGACCAAGATGGCGAGACTATGGGACGTGTCGGTAACGAATTTGGAGCTACTACAGGTAGATCAAGGCGTTGCGGATGGCTCGACCTAGTAGCGCTAAGATATGCGTGTCAAGTAAATGGAGTAACTCAGCTAATGATGATGAAGGCTGATGTCCTATCAGGTTTTAAATCATTAAAAGTGTGTACTTCATACAAATATAAAGGTGAAATCATTAATCATTTTCCATATAATGTAGAAGCTCACAATTTAAGCCCCATATACACAGATTTTGAAGGATGGGTTGAAGATCTTACAGAAATGAGTAATAAATCAACCCTGCCAAAATCACTAAATACTTATATTGATTTCCTTGAAAAAGAATTACAAATTCCAATAAAACTAGTATCTGTTGGTCCAGACAGAAAACAAACAATTTTTAGATAATAATTAAAATCTATCCTTGTGATAGATTTTTTTTTAGTTCATAAAATAATCTTAAATCATAACTGAAAATCTCAATATTAGCTATATTTAATCAAAAACAAAATGAATTATAATAGTTTTAATTTTTTTACATTCTTGATAATTATGACAGTAACAAGTCTGAATGCTCAAGAACGAAGAAAGATTGAAATAAAGTTCGCTCCATTTATGACTTTTGATGAATCCAGACCTGATGCCACTATACTAACTAGAGATAATTCAAAACAAGTACACATTAAACACGAAGGTATTGAAATGTGGTGTGACGAAGCCATTTATGATGCTAAACAAGACTTCATAGAAGCTTACGGGAAAGTCAGAATTAATCAAGGAGATACAATTAATATGGCCTCAAAATACGTAGAGTACAGTGGTAAAACTAAACTAGCATTTGCAAGCGGAAGCGTCATTTTAAAAGACCCTAGTTCGGTTATAACTACTGATACACTTTACTTTGATCGAATTAAACAAGAAGCTTTCTTTGAAAATAACGGAAAAGTGGTTAAAGATACTTCTGGAACTATAACAAGTGTAATTGGTCGATACTTCATGAAAACTAAGAAATATCAGTTTGTTAACAATGTTATATTAGTTAATCCAAAATATATAATCAAATCAAATCAACTTGATTTTTATAGTCTTTCTGGCTATGCATTTTTATATGGACCTACAACAATAACAAGTGAAACTAGTCTCATATACTGTGAAAGAGGTTTTTATAATACTATTGAAGACACAGGATACTTTGTAAAGAAATCAAAAATAAATTATGATGAACGAATTGTTGAAGGAGATAGTATATACTTTGATAGAAATAAAAGTTACGCTTCAGCCACTAATAACATAACAATAACTGATACACTAAACAACACCATAGTTAAAGGGCATTTTGGCGAAGTATTTAGGGACAAAGATTCATTGTATATTACACAACGTGCTTTAGCAATTACACTTCAGGAAAATGACTCAATATTCATTCACAGTGACACATTAATGGTAACTGGAAAACCAAAAAAAAGAACAATACGTGCCTACTACAATGCAAAAATATATAAGTCGGATTTAAGTGGAATAGCAGATTCTATTCACATCAATCAACATGTTGGATTAACTCAACTAATTAATATTGACAAAAGTAAAACTAAAGATGTTTTTGTGAAGAAACAAAAACCTGTGTTGTGGAATATTCAAAATCAAATCACAGGGGATTCTATCCATTTAATTTCTAATGTAAAAACTGAAAATTTAGATTCTTTAAAAGTTTTTAATAATGCATTTGTAATAAATAAAGACTCATTAGGAGATGGCTACAACCAAATTTCAGGTAAAAAACTATTTGGACTATTTAAAGACAATAGTCTATCCACTATTGATATTATTAAAAATGCAGAAACTCTATACTACCTAAGAAATGAGTATAACGAACTAGTAGGGATAGACAAATCAAAATCTGGAGCAATTAAAATTTGGTTATCAAATAATGCCATTGATGAAATGAAAAAAACTAATCAAATTGGAGGTAAAACTTATCCAGAACTAGACTTTCCTGAAAATGAAAAAATTATTCGTGGATTTAATTGGCGGGAATCAGAACGACCAATAAGTAAACTTGACTTATTTAAAGATGACCCTCCTCTAGTCTTGAAAGTTATTAAAGGATTAGACGCCTATATACCCCCAGTTGAATTTTTTGACTCAAATCTGTTAGACCGAGTTGAGAAAGCCCAACCAAAAACTTCAACTAAAAAGAATAAAAAATATAGTAAAAATAACAATAAATCAGCTAGAAAAATTCCGAAGAGTTTATTTAAAAATAATAATTAAAAATTGTGATAAGTAACGATTTTTTAAAATATCAAGCACAAACCACTCCTCATCCCTTAGGTATAGAAATATCTCATGCTGAAGGTTCTTATATATATGATAAAAATAAAAAATGCTATTTAGATTTTGTTGCCGGAGTTTCTGCATGTAGTTTAGGACATCGACATCCAAAAGTTGTGAACGCTATTAAAAAACAACTAGATTCATACATGCATGTCATGGTATATGGTGAATATATTCAGTCACCAGCTGTTAATCTTTCAAAATTACTTTCTGATCATCTGCCGAAAAAACTTGAAAAAACATATTTAACAAATTCAGGAACAGAAGCGGTTGATGGAGCCATGAAACTTGCACGACGTTACACAGGTCGCTCAGAGATAATAGCAGCAAATAAAGCTTATCACGGAAATACTATGGGAGCCTTGAGTATTATGGGATATGAAGAAAGAAAACAACCCTTTAGACCACTAATACCCGATGTACGGTTTATCGAATTTAATAACCAAAAAGATTTATCAAAAATTACCCAAAAAACAGCCGCTGTAATATTAGAAACCATTCAAGGAGGTGCTGGTTTTATCCAGCCAATAAACGGCTATTTGACCAAAGTTCAAAAAAAGTGTAATGAAGTTGGTGCTTTACTAATACTTGACGAAATTCAACCTGGAATTGGAAGAACCGGAAAACTGTTTGGTTTTGAAAATTATAACTGTATCCCAGATGTAGTTGTAACTGGAAAAGGGCTTGGAGGTGGTATGCCAATTGGTGCATTTACAGCTTCAAAAGAAATGATGAACAGCTTATCTGTCAATCCTAAACTAGGTCATATTACTACCTTTGGTGGACACCCAGTAATAGCAGCCGCTGCTTTAGCAACGCTTAAAGAAATTACATGTAGTACCTTAATGAAAGACGCCCTTTTTAAAGAAAATTTAATTAGAAAAGAACTTCAACATCCAATAATCAAAGAAATTAGAGGAAAAGGGTTAATGTTAGCCTTAATAGTTGAGTCAGCAGAAATAGCTAATAAAATAGTACTTCAATCTAAGGAAAATGGTTTAATCTTATTTTGGCTTCTATTTGAACCAAAAGCAATTCGTATTTCCCCTCCGTTAACAATAACAAAAAAAGAATTATTATTTGGATGTGATATTATTACAAAAGTTTTGAATTCAATTTAGAATATTAATGTTAATTATTTTGTTGAAAACATTAAAACCATGTAAGCATTTGGTAACATTATACTTTTATTTTTAATAATAATAAAAAATGTTTATGGAGTTCGACCAATCAGAAGAAAATCAACATGTTACAGTTTCAAAGTTTGAATCCATGTTAAAAACAAACAATGTATGTTTTTTTGATTCCAATGAGTTTGAAAATATTATCCATCACTACCTAGAAAACGGTAAAGTTTCTCTTGCTAAAAAAGCTATTAAGCTTGGACTAAGTCAGCACCCATCTTCTTTAAATCTTAAGTTGTTTCAGGTTGAAATATTGATCTTCGAAAATAAACTAAATGAAGCTGATAGGCTGTTATCTCCCCTGTTTGAAATTGAGCCTAACAATGAAGAACTATACATCCAAAAAGCGAATATCTATTCAAAAAAAGATCAGCATCAAAAAGCGATAGAGATTTTCAAAAGTGCTATTGAAATTTCAGATGATTGTTCAGACCTATATTCGTTAATTGGGATGGAGTATTTATTTTTAGACAAATTTCAAGAAGCCAAGCTTAATTTCATGAAATGTATAGAATTAGATTTAGAAAACTATTCAGCACTTTATAATATTATTTATTGTTTTGACTTTTTAGACGATAGTGATGGTGCAATTATTTATCTAACAAATTACCTGGAAAAAAACCCATACTGTGAAGTCGCATGGCATCAATTAGGGAAACAATATAATACTACAAAAGAGCTATTAAAAGCTGTAACTGCCTTTGATTTCGCAATTATTTCTGATGAAACTTTTGTTGGTGCATACCTAGAGAAAGCTAAAGTATTGGAGAATTTAAATCGTTTTGAAGAAGCCATAGAAAATTATGAAATTACATTAGCCATAGAGAATACAAATCCTTTTGCTTTAATAAAAATAGGATATTGCTATGAGAAACTTGAAAAACTAGAATTGGCACTTCAATATTACCTCAAAGCAGTTGAAGAAGATCCTGCTTTAGACAAAGGATGGATGAGGATCACTAAGTTTTTTAATTCTAAAAAAGAATATTTGAAAGCTTTGTATTACATAAACAAAGCGATTGAAATTGACTCCGAAAACTCATCTTATTGGATATTATATTCAAATATTAACGAACGACTAAATAAGTTAGAAGAAGCAGAACGAGGCTATAAAAAAACGTTAGAGCTAGGTGATGTAGAACTTAACATATGGCTTTCAAGAGGGGATATTCTAATTAAGCTAGGAGAATATGAAGCAGCAAGTTTTAATTTTACTCAAGCATTAGAATATTACCCTAATAGCGAAGAGCTGGAATTTCGACTTTCTGGAATTTGTCTTAAACTAAATGATTCGGAAACTGGTTATGCCCATTTACTTACTGCTTTACACATTAATTCAGAGCACGTTTTTATTTTGGAGGAATTGTTTCCGGACGTTTATAATCGTAAAGCCGTCCTTCAATTAATTGAAAATTTTAAAAATACTTAAAAGTAAAATTTCATATATTTACTTTAGCGTCATCCTACAGTATAAATAGTATAAAATTACTTTATAACACGCTTATCACTTCAGTCATGAAAAGATCTATAATTGATTATCTTGTTATTTCATTGAAAGGGATGGCTATGGGTGCTGCGGATGTAGTTCCCGGAGTTTCTGGTGGAACAATCGCTTTTATTTCTGGTATCTATGAAGAACTTATTGAGTCCTTAAATAATATCAATAGTTCAATTTTTAATGAATTGAAATCTAAAGGAGTTAAATACACTTGGAAAAAATTGAATGGCCCCTTTTTGCTTGCGCTTATGTCTGGAGTATTAATTAGTGTTTTCTCGCTCGCTAAAGTTGTTGAGTGGTTACTAGAACACCAACCTATACTCTTATGGGCATTTTTTTTTGGTTTGGTTTCTGCAAGTATAGTATATATAAGCAAACAAATTAAAACTACTTTATGGGGTCTTCTAGGACTTAAAGTGTATTTAGCTATTGCTATTGGAGGTAGTTTTGCCTACTTTATCACTATTCTGAATCCTATTGAAACATCAGACTCCAATTTATTTCTATTTTTTGCTGGAGCATTAGCGATTTGCGCAATGATATTACCTGGCATTTCAGGAGCTTTTATTTTAGTAATTATAGGCGCATACGGACCAGTTCTAGAAGCAATATCAAATAGAGACATCAAAACTATATTAGTCATAGGTGCAGGAACTATTGTAGGACTTCTCTCCTTTTCAAAACTTTTAAAATGGTTGTTTAAGTTCTACCGCCAATTAACTTTAGCAGTTCTCACGGGGTTTATGATTGGATCCCTAAATAAGATATGGCCATGGAAAGTTACGCTAACCTACAGGATAAACTCTGAAGGTTTTAAAGTACCTGTAAATGAAAAAAGCATATCTCCTTTTAGTTATGACGGAGACCCACAATTTATACAGGCAATTTGCTTAATGTTATTAGGTTTTTTCATCATTCTATTTTTAGAAAAAATAGGCAACAATAAAAAAACAGTTGATAAATAAGTACCAAAAATCTAACTCATTTTCATTGATCCTAAAAGGGATCATTATGGGAGCTGCGAACAAGGTTCCTGGTGTTTCTGGTGGAATAGTGGCGTTTGTAATGGGCTTTTATGAGACGTTTATATATTCCTTACAAAGGTTTAACTCAAAATCTATAAACTTGTTTTTCCAAGGACGCTTCAAGAGTTTTTATGTTTATGTAAATGGACGCTTTCTATCACTTCTTTTTCTAGGAATGATAATCAGCTACTTCAGCATCTCTAAACTACTAGATTACTTAATAATTCGCTATGAGCTCTTTGTGTGGAGTGTATTTTTTGGAATGATCATGGGGTCTATTATTTATATTTATAATAATTATCAGTGCTGGAATTTTAAAACCGCCATCACCGCTTTAATAGGTATAACAATAGGCATTGGGATTAGTATTTTAGATCCTGCTACACAAAACGATAATCTTTGGTTTGTTTTCTTTTGTGGTATAGTTAGTGTTACAGGAATGGCATTACCAGGCTTTTCTGGTTCATTTATACTGATATTACTAGGTAACTACGTAATGTTGCTTGTAGATTCTGTAAACACGCTTTTTGATACGTTTGTCTATATGTTTACTGGTGACTTTAGTTTTACTTTAGACACTGAACACATGAGATTATTAAAAGTCTTAATGGTATTTACCATGGGTTCCGTCATTGGACTCATTAGCCTATCTCATGTACTGACATATGTACTTAAACGCTATAAAAATATAACTTTGGCTCTAATTATGGGGTTTATTACAGGCTCACTAGGAGTAGTTTGGCCGTGGAAAAAAACTATTTTTAAAAAAGATGATTTAGGAGAGATGCTTGTTGATGCTAACGGAGCACTTATTATAGAAAACTATCAACGCTATTTGCCAGAAATTAATATTCATACTTTTTCACTCATCCTTTTTATTATTTTTGGGATTAGTATCGTAGCTGGTTTAGAATGGTATGGAAAAAAGAGAAAAAATAACATATGAAGATTTTTGGACTGATTGGAAAAAATATCGACTACTCTTTTTCTAGAAGTTATTTTAGGGAAAAATTTGAGACCAACAAATTAGATTGTTCTTACAAAAACTTCGATCTTGAAACTATTGATTCATTTATTGAACTAAAAAAAAATTGCAAAGTTTTCTCAGGCTTCAACGTAACTATTCCATATAAAGAAGTCATCCTTCCCTACTTAGATTACATTGACGAAGAGGCCAAAAGAATTGGAGCCATAAATACCATTAAAATTAAAAATAATAAATTAATTGGCTATAATACAGATCATTACGGTTTTAAAGAAAGTCTAGTTAAGTATTTAAAACCACATCATAAAACAGCTCTAATTTTAGGAACAGGAGGGGCTTCAAAAGCAGTAGCTTTTGCATTAAGAGAATTAGGAATAAAATTTGAATATGTATCAAGGACTAAATCCCCAGAAATCAAACACACATATAATACACTAACATCAACTGAAATTGAAGCCAATAAACTAATTATCAACTGTACTCCATTAGGAACATTTCCTAAACTAGAAAAGTGTCCTGAAATCTCATACGATCAACTCGACAAATATCATTTACTATTTGATCTAATATAC
>Ga0070743_10001258_pt1 | contig 9729 bp, 10 predicted proteins | sample ColrivemetaGS697_FD_70187 | JGI IMG/M metagenome (GOLD analysis project Ga0070743, IMG submission 70187) | Estuarine microbial communities from the Columbia River estuary, USA - metaG S.697 | ecosystem: Environmental > Aquatic > Marine > Intertidal zone > Estuary | place: USA: Columbia River... | reverse complement strand
GCTTTATTACGAGGAAAGCGGGACCGGCATTCCGGTGCTGGCGCTTTCGGGTCTGACCCGTAACACCCGCGACTTTGACCATGTCGCACCGCATTTGCCCGTGCGCCTAATCCGGATGGATTATCGCGGACGTGGTGAATCCGAATGGGCTGATTACAAAACCTACAACATACCGCAAGAGGCCGCAGATGCGCTGGCCCTGCTCGACCATCTGGGTCTGGAGCAAGCCGCGATCCTTGGCACCTCGCGCGGCGGTCTGATTGCGATGCTTTTGGCGGCGACTGCAAAGGATCGGCTTTTGGGTGTTGTTCTCAACGACATCGGCCCCGAGATTGACCCCAAAGGCATGGCCGTGATCGCCAACTACATCGGCAAGAACCCCGTTGAGGATAATCATGAGGACGCGGCCCAAGCGCGGGCGCGAAACTGGGTCCACTTCAAAGGGGTTCCGCACGCCCGTTGGCTGGCCGAGGTCCGCGCCCATTATGCGCAAACCGCTGATGGCTTGGTCGTGCGCTATGATCCTAAATTGCGCGACGCGGTACTTGAGGGGCTTGAGCAACCGACCCCTGATCTTTGGCCGCTTTACGACGCACTTGGTGGTCTGCCCCTTGCGCTGATCCGTGGCGCGAACTCTGATCTACTGACCGAGGCTTGCGCCGACGAGATGCTGCGCCGCCGCCCCGATATGATCCGCGCGGATATCAAGAACCGTGGCCACGTGCCGTTCTTGGACGAAAAAGACGCACGTGATGCGCTGACGGAATGGTTGGAGGACCTCGATGAATATTGAGATGATCCGCGCCGCAGCACTGCGGCTGCAAGGCCATGCAAGGGTCACGCCGCTGCTATCGTCGCCGTTCCTTGATAAGATCGCAGGGCGGCGTGTGTTGGTGAAGGCGGAATGCCTGCAACACACAGGATCGTTCAAATTTCGCGGCGGCTGGTCGGCGGTCTCGATGCTCTCCGACGAACAACTGATGAACGGTGTGATCGCCTATTCCAGCGGCAACCACGCGCAAGGCGTGGCTTTGGCCGCCAAAGAACATGGCGCCCCAGCTGTCATCGTGATGCCCTCAGATGCGCCCAAGATTAAAGTGAACAACACCCGCGCCTTGGGTGCCGAGGTCGTGCTTTATGACCGCGCGAATGAGGACCGCGATGCCATCGGCCAAAGGATCGCCAAGGAACGCAATCTGACGCTGATCCGCCCCTACGACGAGCCACTTGTGATCGCAGGTCAAGGCACCGTGGGCCTAGAAATCGCCGCCCAAGCCGCCGAAGCTGGCGTGACCGAGGCCGATGTTGTGGTCTGCTGCGGTGGAGGTGGACTAACCTCCGGTATCGCGCTCGCACTTGTCGAGGACGCGCCGAAAATGCGGGTGCACCCTGCAGAACCTGCGGGTTTTGACGACGTGACGCGCTCGCTTGCCGCGGGAAAAATCCTCTCAAACCCCAGCGTCAGCGGATCGATCTGTGACGCGATCGTCACTCCGCAACCAGGCGCTCTTACGTTCCCGATCATGCAGGCACATTGCGGCGCGGGCGTGGTTGTGACCGACGAGGATTGCTTGCGGGCGATGGGCCTCGCCTATGAACGGCTCAAGATCGTCGTTGAACCAGGAGGCGCCGCTGCACTCGCCGCCGCCCTCTTCTACCCCGACCAATTCGAGGGCGACGCGATCATCGCCGTGACCACAGGCGGCAACGTTGACCCCGCGACATTTATCCGCGCCTTGGAAACTTTATGACCCAGTTTACGATTGCCAGTTTTAACGTCAAAAACCTGATTGAGGCCGATCAGGAATACTAGAAATACGAGAGCTACACCCCAGAGGAACACAGTTGGAAACAAGCATGGCTTGCCGACCAAGTGTTGAAGATGAACGCCGATATCGTCTGTTTCCAAGAGATCTTCTCGGAGAAATCCCTGCGTGATGTGATTGAAGAAGCCGACGCTGAAGGCGCTGAGGCCAATGCGGCCAATATCCCCGACCGCTCCAAACGTTACGCGCGCAAGGCGATCTTTCGCAAACTGGCGCATGAAAGCTATCGCGATGCGGGCCTTGCCTTTGCGCCCAACGCCAATGACGGCGGACCAGGTGAGCGGCGTCCAGGTGTCGCGATCCTGTCGCGCTTTGGCTTTATCGGTGCACCGGAAGTGTTGCAAGACTTGCCCGAACCGCTTCATATTCCGTTCAGCGATCTCGACGGATCGGACGGGGGGCACTACACGATCCGGCGGCTTTCGCGGCCCGTGTTGAAAGCCCGCATTCCCGTTGGTCGTACTGTCATCACGGTCTTCAACTGCCACCTGAAATCGAAATTGGGCGAGCTGGATCGGCCAAAAGGTGCGCCCTTCCCGCCTGCTGCCGATTTGGTCAACTACGACCCCGTTGGCCGCGCAATGGGGAGCCTTCGGGCGGGTCTGCGACGGATGGCCGAGGCTTGGGTTTTGCGCCGCGAAATCCTCAAAGAGCTCGAAGCAGGCAACCCCGTCATGGTGCTAGGCGACTTCAACGACAGCGACAACGCGGTCAGTTCCGAAATCATCACTGGCGAAACGCCATTCAAGAATTATGCATGGATGCGCCGCCACGACGCGACGCACAAAGGCGACCGCTACACCGACACCGAAAACGACATCATCCAAGAAAAGATCGACCGCGTGCGCCTGCATTCCGCCGAGAAACTCTTTGTGCGCAAATCCCTGCGCGATATGGTGTTCACCTCGGCCTTTGGTGGCGTTTACGAATCTATCGACCAAATCCTGATGTCGCGGCATTTTCACCCCGACAACGCCGATCGGCTTGGCCAGATGGAGTATTTCTCGGTCCTCAACGACCACATCACCGACGGCTCTCATCCCGAGGCGCCCTATAATAAATTGGCCTCTGATCACGGGCAAATCATCGCGCACATGCAGCTCAAGGGCAAAGATAATTCTCGTTAATACTTATAGTTGACTCATGGGTGGGAAATGCATTCTATATGCAACGGGAGGGCTGTTCAGCGTCCCGCGCAAGCGGAGGACCGGACAGCAAGGGAAAGCCGCGCAGGGGAAACCCTCAGCGCGGCTTGAACTTTTCTAAGACTAAGGAAATCACGATGCGCGAAACTAAAATAGACCAAGATGGTGTGCAAATTCATGCACGTGTGGATGGGGTGGACCATCGCCTCGCGCCCACTGTGGTCTTTGCCAACTCGCTTGGAACAACGCTGAACCTTTGGCAAAAGATCATCCCGCTGCTGCCCGAAGGCCTGCGCCTGATCCGTTATGACCTGCGCGGGCATGGGCAGTCAGATATACCCGCCGCACCCTATACAATGGGCCAGATGGTCAGCGATGCAGAGGCGGTTTGTGATGCTTTTGATGTGAAGGACGCAATGTTTGTGGGCCTCTCTGTGGGAGGCATGATCGCGCAAGGATTGGCGGTAAAACGCCCCGACCTGATCCGCGCTTTGGTGCTGTCCAACACTGCCGCCAAAATCGGCAATCCCAAACTTTGGCAAGACCGTATCGACGCGGTTCTGGCCCAAGGCATGGCCCCGTTGAGCGACAGTATCATGCAGCGCTGGTTTGGACGTAGCTTTTACGGCACTCCTGACATGGCCCCACGGAAAGCGATGGTCGAGGCCTGTAATCCCATCGGGTACACTGGCGTTTGTGCAGCGATTGCGGGCACGGACTTTTACACGCCGACCTCTGGTCTGCGCATCCCCACGTTGGGTATCGCGGGCGGCCAAGATGCGGCGACGCCTGCTGATCTGGTGCGCGAAACCGTTGATCTGATCCCCGGCTCACAGTTCAAGGTGATGTCGCACTGCGGCCACCTGCCTTGCGCCGAAGACCCGATTGGCTATGCCGAAATACTATCCGAATTTATGGAGAATACTGGTCATGTCTGATTTTCTACTGATCCACGGCTCGTGCCACGGCGCGTGGTGCTGGGATGATCTGATCCCCGAGCTGGAGGCCTTGGGCCACACCGCCCGCGCCATTGATCTGCCAAGCCACGGTGCGGACAAGACGCCTGTCGCGGAGGTCTCGCTCGACAGCTACGCCCGCGCGATCATCAACGCGATTGACACACCCGTTACGCTCATAGGGCACTCAATGGCGGGCTATCCGATCACGGCCGCGGCAGAGCTTGCGCCTGAAAAGATCAACAAACTGATCTACCTCTGCGCTTACGTTCCCAAGGCAGGCATGACCCTTGGCGACCGCCGCAAATCTGCACCGAGCCAACCCCTCATCGAGGCAATCCGCATTTGCGACGACAGGATCAGCTTTGAAATTGATCCGACTATGGCCGCAGAAAAGTTCTATCACGATGTGGACCCTGCCCGCGCCGCTTGGGCCGTGGGCAACCTGTGCCCGCAACCTATCGCACCGCAGGAAACTGTGCTTGAGGTGACGCAAAGCCTGCCGCGCCATTACATCCGCTGCACCGACGACCGCACGATCCCGCCCGCGTTCCAAGTCACCATGACCGAAGACTGGCCTGCCAGTACGGTCAGCGACCTACCAACGTCGCATTCGCCGTTCCTGTCGGACCCCAAAGCACTGGCATTGCTGCTCAGCAGGGTTGCAAACTGAGTGGCACGGCATAAGTCCACCCGATAGAGAATTCGGAGCCCGATATGCAAAGCCGCCTTCCCATGATCTTTATTCTGCTGACTGTCGTTTTGGACAGCATGGGGATCGGCCTCATCATGCCCGTGATGCCTGACTTGATCCAAAGCTTGGAGGGCGGTGATCTCGGACAAGCGGCCCTATGGGGCGGGGTGTTGGCAACAATATTTGCGGTGATGCAGTTCCTCTTCGGGCCGACGATTGGCTCGATCTCGGATCGGTTCGGGCGCAGACCCGTTCTGCTTATCGCCCTTGTTGTGATGTCATTTGACTACGTATTGATGGCTGTGGCTGGCACGATCTGGCTTTTGGTGATTGGCCGCATCATCGGCGGAATCACCGCCGCGACGCAGTCCACGGCTTCTGCCTATATGGCCGATATCTCCAAGCCTGAGGATAAGGCCGCGAACTTTGGCCTCATTGGCGCGGCCTTTGGGATCGGTTTTGTCATCGGCCCAATGTTGGGCGGCATCCTTGCCGAATATGGCACGCGTGCCCCTTTCTGGGCCGCTGCTGTTCTGGCAGGTGCCAACGGCATTTTCGGATATTTTGCGCTACCTGAAACCGTCACTGACCGCATTCGCAGGCCTTTTGACATTAAGCGTGCGAACCCGCTTGGCGCGTTCAAATCCATCACCCAGCTCCCCGACCTTGGGCGGTTTATGATCATCAGCTTCGTGATCAGCCTCGCGTTTTTCGTATATCCCAGCGTTTGGGCCTATTTTGGCAAACTTCAATTCGGCTGGGGTCCGGGCATGATCGGGCTCTCGCTTGGCGCTTTTGGGATCGGAATCGCCATTGTGCAGGGCCTCCTCATGCGCCCGATCCTCAACAAAATCGGCGAGCGCAATGCCGTGGTCCTCGGCCTAAGCGTCGATGTGCTGGCCTTCATCATGCTCGGCTTTGTGACCAACGGCTGGATCGCCCTCGCGTTGACACCTTTCACCGCTCTCGGCTCTATCGCAGGTCCTGCGTTGCAAGGGATCATGTCGCGCACTGCCGCCGACAACCAGCAAGGCGAATTGCAAGGGGCGCTGACCTCGATCAACGCAGTGGCCACGATCATGGCACCGCTTTTGATGACGCAGCTTTTCTTCTACTTCACTCACGAGTCAGCCCCCGCATATCTCCCCGGTGCGCCGTTCCTGTTCTCGGCCGTGCTCACCTTTGGCGCGGTCCTGATCTTTATCCCCGTGCGCAAGTCGATCCCGCCGCGCACAGAAACGACAAACGAGGTCGGATAAACCCTTGCATCCATTTCATGCGGTGGCACTGTGAGGGCAATAACCACGCAGGACCACCGCCATGAAACTCAGCGATCTCGACATCATCATCACCGCCCCACCTGCACCCGGTTGGGGTGGCCGTTATTGGATCTTGGTGAAAGTCACCTCTGATACAGGCATCGTAGGCTGGGGCGAGTGCTACGCCTCCTCCGTCGGGCCAGAGGCAATGAAAGCCGTTATCACCGATGTCTTTGCGCGGCATATGGCTGGCGAAAATCCCGAGAATATCGAACTGATGTTCCGCCGCGTCTATTCGACAGGCTTCACCCAACGCCCTGACCTGACGGTCATGGGCACGTGGTCTGGCTTGGAGATGGCCTGCTGGGATATGGTCGGCAAGGACCGCAACCGCCCTGTGCATGCAATGATTGGCGGACGCGTGAACGACCGCATCCGCGCCTACACCTACCTCTATCCGCTCAAACACCACCCGCTGCCTGCCTTTTGGGCCGATGCGGATATGGCGGCCGAAAGTGCCGTGGCGCTGGTCAAGCAAGGCTATACAGCCGTCAAATTCGACCCCGCTGGCCCCTATACGATCCGTGGCGGACATATGCCGTCGATGCACGACATCGACACTTCGGTCACCTTTTGCAGAACGATCCGAGAAGCAGTTGGCAATCAGGCGGACCTACTTTTTGGCACCCACGGGCAGTTCAGCACCGCAGGCGCGATCCGCATCGGCCAAGCTTTGGAGCCCTTCTCGCCGCTCTGGTATGAAGAACCCACGCCGCCCGATGCCGATATGTCGGCTGTGACCAGCGCTGTCCGTGTCCCTGTGGCAACGGGCGAGCGACTGACGACCAAATCCGAATTCGTCGCAGCCCTCAAAGCTGGCGTGCAAATCTTGCAGCCCGCCCTTGGGCGCGCAGGAGGCATCTGGGAAGCCAAGAAAATCGCTGTCATCGCCGAAACCTATAACGCGCAGATGGCGCCGCATCTTTATGCAGGCCCGATTGAATGGGCGGCCAACATTCAACTGGCAGCATCAATCCCGAACATCCTGATGGCCGAAACCATTGAAACCGACTTCCACTTTGCCCTGATCAAGAACAGCCTAAGCGTTGAGGGCGGCTATATCCCTGTCCCCACTGCCGCAGGACTGGGCATTGATGTGGACGAAGACCTCGCGCGCGCGCATCCCTATGATGGCGACGGGTTGCACCTGCAAATGCAAAACGAGCCTATCAGCTACCACGAGGTCAACAACTTCGCAGGCGGCGCCCCTGTGAAAGCCTGACTTTCTTGTTTGCCATTGCTGGTCTATAGTGAACCACGTTCAACGGGAGACACGCAATGGCAGGTAAGGTCGCAGAACGGCGTAAGGCGCTGCGGGAAGATTTGATCAATATCGCAGAGGCGACGATTGCCCGCGAAGGGCTTTCAGGCCTCAAGGCCCGCGATTTGGCGACCGAGGCGGGCTGTGCGCTGGGGGCAATCTATAACGTCTTTGGCGATCTGAACGATTTGGTTCTGGCCGTGAATGCGCGAACGTTTCATGCGTTGGGTGCCGAAGTTGCGGCCTCGCTGGCAACTGCCCCGCAAGCCCCCGTCGAGCAACTCGTTGTCATGGCGCAGGCCTACCACGCCTTTGCGGCCGAGCATCATAACCTGTGGCGGGCGCTCTTTGATCTCGACAGGCCCAAAGGGGAAGCGGCCCCCGAATGGTATGTGACCGAGCTCAGCCAGCTCTTCACCTATATCCACGACCCGCTTATGGCGATTTTCCCCGCGATGGACCAGAATCAGCGGCTACTTTTGACCAAAGGACTATTCTCATCCGTGCATGGGATCGTGCTTTTGGGGCTGGATGAGGCCAATGCGGGCGTGCAAACCGACAATATCGATACCATGATCGCCCTTATTTTAAGGCAATTGGCGCGTTCTTCGTAAAAATATGAACGTTGTTCAATTTTTTACTTGCGGGACAGGGCTGGTCTTTCTATAACAAGTTCATGAACAACGTTCACAAATAGAGAGACAGATGTTCAAGACACTTAGTACACTCATCCTCGGCGCGAATGCCCGTACAGAAGACAGGGTCCGCGACGCCTTTGCGATCGAATTGATCGACCAGAAAATCCGCGAAGCCGAGGGCAACCTCAAGGCCGCCAAGGCCACCCTCGCAAGCCTGATCCAGCGTCAACGCTCTGAAGAACAGCAACGCAGCGGCCTGCAAAACAGGGTCAACGACCTGACCAAACGCGCCAAAGTAGCACTCGATGCGGGTAACGAAGACATGGCGATTGAGGCTGCAAATGCCATCGCACAAATGGAAAACGAACTGACGATCCGCACCGAGACACTGCGCCGTCTAGAGCAAAAGGTCCTGCGCCTCCGCTCTAGTATCGAGGCAGGCCACCGCCGCATTATCGACCTGAAACAAGGTGCTATCCAAGCCCGCGCTGTCCGCCGCGAACAAGATATCCAAATGCGGATGGGACCAATGCACAGTAATTCAAGCAGCGTCGAAGAGGCCGAAGAACTCATTGGCCGCGATGATCCTTTTGAGCACAGCGAAATTCTGTCGGACATCAATAAGGACCTAAACCATGGCTCAATCGCAGACCGTATGGCCGACGCGGGCTACGGTGACGCCACCCGCGTCACCGCCCAATCCGTCCTCGACCGCATCAAATCCACAAAATAACTATTCAATCGGAGTAAAAACGATGACCAACACAAAATCAGACAACGCCCTCATCATGTTCTTTAACGGCGCAGCAGTGCTCGTGGCCTACGGGATGCTTGGCCTCTCGCTCTACCTCTCCACCGAGGTCCCGCTTTCTACCAAAGGCTTCTGGGGCATTGGCATCCTCTTGCTAACCCTCGCGCTGGTGAACTTTGTGAAATACCGCTTTCACGATCGCCTCTCAGAGGACCGTATCCAGCGGCTTGGAAGACGCCCGCAACGAGAAGCTTTTGTCCGACTACGTCAGCGACAAAGACTAATCTGCAATAAACAAATGGTGGGATGGGTTAAAACCCATCCTACTCACTTCCATATCTTCATACCTTTGCTAAGGTTCGTTTCATGAACATCTTGCGCCCCCTCGCCGCCCGTATCGTCGGGCAATCTATCCGCCTCTTCGCGCGCGCGATTACCGCCGTGCGGGCCGATTGGCAGGGGATCGAACCTATTCCGCGACAGCGGGTCTATTACTCCAACCATACCTCCAACGGTGACATGCCGATGATCTGGTCGGTGCTGCCCCCCGCCCTGCGACGCGACGTGCGCCCGGTGGCCGCCGCCGATTACTGGCTGAAAAACAAGCTGCGCGCTTTTGTTGGCCCCGAGGTCTTCAACTGCGTTCTCATCGACCGTCGCCCCGAAGTGGACGACAAGCCGATGGACAAAATTCTCGCGGCCCTCGACGAAGGATCATCCCTGATTATCTTCCCCGAAGGCAACCGCAACATGACTGACGCGGATTTGCTGCCCTTCAAGGCAGGGCTTTATAACATGGGGCTTGCGCGGCCCGACGTTGATCTGGTGCCAACATGGGTCGCCAACCTCAACACCATCATGCCCAAAGGCGAGATCATCCCGCTGCCCTTGATTTGCACCGTCACCTTTGGTGCATCCGTGCATGTGCAAAACGGCGAAAGCAAAGAAGACTTCCTCGCCCGAGCGGCCAAGGCTCTGTCTGACCTCAAACCAGAGGTGGCATCATGAACACCACGACAATCGACATCATCTGGCTGAGCCTCGGCGCTTTTGCGATCCTTGTCGGCCTCACGTTCTTTGGCGAGGTCCTACGCGCCCGCCAAGACCCAAACACGCAAAACCCCGTTCTCGAAACCTTC
>Ga0070743_10001255_pt1 | contig 9738 bp, 8 predicted proteins | sample ColrivemetaGS697_FD_70187 | JGI IMG/M metagenome (GOLD analysis project Ga0070743, IMG submission 70187) | Estuarine microbial communities from the Columbia River estuary, USA - metaG S.697 | ecosystem: Environmental > Aquatic > Marine > Intertidal zone > Estuary | place: USA: Columbia River... | reverse complement strand
GTTGGAAATGGAAAAGGATTTGCCATTACGTGTCCACTAATTACAAAATCAGATGGTTCTAAATTTGGAAAAAGTGAAGGTGGAAATGTATGGTTAGATGCCAAGCGAACTTCACCATATAAATTCTATCAATATTGGTTAAATTCTAGTGATGAAGATGCCGAAAAATACATTAAAATATTTACGTTTTTAGAAGAACAAGAGATCAAATCTCTTGTAGAAACGCATACAGAACAACCGCATTTAAGACAACTCCAAAAACGACTGGCACAAGAAATCACCACTATGGTGCACAGTCAGGCTGATTTTGAAAATGCCGAAAAAGCATCCACTATTTTATACAGTAAATCGTTCAAAGTTGACATTCAAACTTTGGATGAAGCTACTTTTTTAGATGTTTTTGAAGGCGTACCAACTGCTGAGGTTTTAAAATCACTTTTAGAATCTGGATTGGATATGATCGCTGCACTTTCAGCAGAAACCAATTTTTTAGCCTCCAATGGCGAAGCACGACGTGCGTTAAAAGAAAACTCAATTTCGGTAAATAAAGAAAAAGTAGGGGAGAGCTATAAAATTTCAAACACTGACTTGATTAATGACACCTATGTAATTATCAATCGAGGGAAGCGAAGCACCTTTATTATTCGAGTGGTTTAAAGCACCATCAAATTACAGCCTCTAATGTCAGACTGATCAAAGCGGCCTAAGATTTCAAAAGTTCCATCGGGTTTGATTTTTCCTAAATCTTGCGTAGCAATAAACGCACAGGAATTGATATTTGCCAAGTCAACGATATTCACGCCTCCGGATTTTCCAGTCGGCTGAATACTAAGCGCATCTTCTGGATCTCTTGTCAAGATTTTCATCCAAGGGGGAGTTTCAAAAACACCTTTTCCTTTAGAGTAGGCTTGCGACAACAACTCCGTCATCCCGTACTCGCTATGAATGGTATCCACGCCAAACCCCTGTTTCAAAAGTGCATGCAACTCCGATTTTACAAGCTCTTTTCGTCGACCTTTCATGCCGCCTGTTTCCATAACAATAGTGTGTTTTAAGTTGAATGAATGTACCTCAATCAAATCCAACAACGCATAAGAAACGCCAATAAGCAAAGTTTTTTGACCTTTAGCCTCGAGGCTGATGATCGTATTTTTCAAGGCCTCTAAATCGTGCAAATAAAATCCACTTTCAGGATGTTTGGACTGTGTGATCATATCATTTGCCATATAGACCAAAGACGAACCTTCTCGCTCTAAATAAGAAGGTAACAAGGCCAAAACCGTATAGTCTTCGATGTTTCCATAAAAGGATGCAAATCCATTTCTAAAACTTTGTTTATAAACTTCTAAATCACACACATGGTGTTTGCTCTCGATGCTGCCTGTGGTTCCGCTGCTTGTAAAAGTGGCTTCGACAGCTTTGTTAGTAGATACTATAGTGCGAGTTTTAAAAAACTCAATTGGTAAAAACGGAATTTGCTCTATAGTATGGATGTCGCTCGGATGTTTGTAGAGCAAATCACAAAACGAACGGTACACAGAATTGTGTTCAAATTGATGTTTGAACACGGCTAAAGCTGCGGCCTTAAAATCGGCTTCGGATTGGATATTGAAAATTGAATTTTTGATGTTCATGTACATAATATTCCAATACAAAAGTAGCTAAAAATAAAAAGAGCGCTGTCAACTAACAATGCTCTTTTTAAGGAATTTAAAAAATGGATTATTGGACAATCAATTTTTTAGTGGTTGTTGTTGTACCTTGTTTGAGTTTTATAATGTATATCCCTGTATTAAGGCTTGATACATTTAAGCGCCTATTCATTACAAACTCATTAAGGACCGGCTTCCCAAGAACATCAAATACTTGTGCTTTAATTGCACCTGTTTTATTTGAGATGATGTTGACAAAACCACCATTGGAGGGGTTTGGGTATAGGTTGAATGAGCTTAAATCTTTTGAGGTTGCTGATAATGAACTCGGAACAACATCCGTCCAAGTCGCACCAATTCTTAGCTCATCCATAACAATTGAAGGAGTTTCCGTTGCTGAATCCTGTCGAATTAAAAACTGATTTAATGTGTTACTAGTAAAAGTTGAAGCTTCAGTAATATCAGCAGTTGGAGCAGTTGTATTCCCTTTATTTATCCACGCACTAACAGAGTTGTTGTCGAGATCATAATTAAATACGACAAAGATAGTTTCATTCAACGCATAATCAGTTGTAGGAGCGTGTATCTGAGTCAAAGTACCTCCACTACTGATTCCAATTCTATAACTAGTTGCGCTTGTTGGTGAAATCCAAAGCCTAGAAATATAATCTCCGTTATTGTTTCTTAACACACCAAAATACCCATTGACTGCTGAGGCGTTTAATGCGGATACTTTAAGCATAAAAGAAGCATATAGCGTGCCACTACTCGTAGGAGTAAAATTTAGAACAGGATCTTTTCCTCCGCCATCAAATGAAATTGAATTTCCAGTACCAGCTAAGCCAGAATAAGAGAGATTACCAGATTCTATTAATATTTCATCGCCTGTAAAGTAGTTTGTCCAGGCACCCTGATCCCCTAAATTTTCTGCGGCTGTATATGTAAAACTTTCTGTTGTTGGAAGTGTTTGGATTTGATAAGTAGTAAACGTTGAGGTTGCAGTTAATGGAGTTGAAAGAGGTGCATTACTATTGTCCACAAGATCTACGGTTACGGTGTGAGATCCATAAGATAGTCCAGTTAAAGAAATAGGGTCTGTGTCATATTTACTAATACTAGTGCCGCCATCAACGGAGTAATTAATATGTCCATCACCAGTACCATTAGCGACATTAAAATTTTGAATACTTAAAGTAACATCCACATTTGGACCAGCAACATTACCCCCAGATCCTGGAGATATAATGGATAAAGCAGGGTTCGCTACCGATTCTTTAAATACTGAAAAGTCATCCCAATAAATGACTGCGCCAGAGTAAGTTCTGACTTCAAAATAAAAGCCATCCGCTGTTGCTGGAGCAGTTATTGTTGTCGTATATTGGGTCCATGCTCCGCCGTTGTTGCTTAAATAAGCATTATTTGGACCTCGTAATTCATTTGCATTGTCAGTTATATTTGAACCAGAAGCTTGCCAGTAACTCCAAATTCTAGCACTAGTATCATCTCCAGAAGCAACTTTGTACCAAAGTGAAATTGTGTAAGATGAGCCAGGAATTATGCCAGTAATCGTTTGTGCAATATCTTTTGTTCCACCCGTATGCTTAGCGGAATTTGCACCTCCATGAACTTCTGTTATTTCTTGTTCCGTACTTTCTGCTTTTGAATAACTTGTTGGCGTGGTAGCATTGTCCCAAGATTCAAAATTACCATTAAGCATTATTTCCTGCCCAAAAGACAGCGTTGTTATTGTAAGCGATAAAATTAAAACGTAAAGTTTTTTCATGATTATAGATTTGGGGGTTTGTCCAAATGTATAATATTTTTATGAAATTTCAAGAGCTTTAATAGTTTATTAACAGTTTATTACCAGCGAATTAGGGTGTTAAAGTGCCATTGAGTTGAGGCAGTTAAATACAGTGTTTAGAGTATTTTTAAAATGTTAAAACAAGAAAAATAATTGAAAATAAAAAGAGCGTTGCCATTTGGCAACGCTCTTTAAAAATATTTAAAAAATGTAGATTACTGAATAATCAATTTTTTAGTAGTTGTTGCAGCCCCTTGTGTCAACTTCACAATGTAAACTCCTGTGTTAAGTGTTGATACATCTAAACGTTCATTAGAAACCGTTGCATTGATCACTTGCTTTCCAAGAATATCAAATACAGTTGCTTGTAGCGTTTCCGATCCAGTTGAGGTGATGTTTACAAAACCACTTTTTGCTGGGTTAGGTGAGATGCTAAATTCTAAAAGATTAAATTGCCCAGTCGTTAATGTTATATCTGCTAAACTTCTTACATACAACTGTGAAGTTCCATTATATTCACCACTTACTCCAGACACACTTGGCAATTGAGTGGAAGGAATTATTTCACCAATATAATCCGCTCCGTAAAAATCGGTACGCATAATAGTATTGTTAGTTCCATCTGTTAATGTATAGTTTGTTCCAGTTGAAAAAGTAGCAGTCCCGTCACCTTCAACAAAACTTACATTCAACAATTCAATATACTCAGATTCGTAATCATCTGGACTTGCGTTAAAATCTGTAATTGTTACCGTTTGTGCGACAACAGCATTGCCAGAAGAATCAATTACACCAGAGTCTTCTGTTGGGATAAACCTCAACACCCCGTTAGATATGACGCTGTATCCTTTTAATCCGCTAACCATGTCACCTACTGCGTAAGTAGTTGTGATAATTCCATCTTCGTCATAAATTAAAACCCCAGAAATGGCACCGTCTTGAAACCATTTTCTGCTTCTAAAACCGTCGGTATGAGTTAATAATGATGAACCGGTTATTTCGTAAAAACTTCCTGCACCATTATTATCTACATCGGCTCTAAGAGCAGTGATGTCTGCAACTTGTGTTAAATTTCCAATACTAAAAGAAATATCATCAGAGGCAACTGTAGATCCTCCGTCAACTAAATTAACCGTAACATTGTACGTAGTGCCGTCAGTGGTAGGAATTGCAAATGGGCTTGTCGCATTGTTAGTTGTTGTTCCGTTCACAATTACGTCAACAGTTTCACTCCCAGATGAATTAGTTGTAACCCATTCAACATTCACACTTGTAGTACCAGGAGCAATTACTGAACCGTTTGAAGGATTAGAAACACTAATAGTTGATGATGGGTTATATCCATCTATAATTCTAATATTATCAACTGAAATATCTTCATCGCCTGAGCTTAAGTTCTCAAAAACTAAACGAATGTCAATGGAGTTCCCAGTTCCTAAGGAAGTTGTAAACTCAGTGAATATTGGGGTAAGTTCTTGTCCGTCTCCGATTCCATTCAAATCAGTATCCTGAGAAGGCGTAGAAATATTAAATCCTGTAGTTTCTGTAGTTGCAAACTGAAATATTTTAGTAAAACTACCTGAATTATCATAATCAACTTCAACATAAAATAAATCACCTCCATCCCAATCAAAATTACTGTCAGAAGGCGCATCTTCTGCTAATAGTATAGCTAAGGAAAGATTAGAGTATGTTGAGATGTCGATGTCTTGAAACAATAAAGTTTGTGTTGCTAAGGTACAAGGTGCACCATCTGTATCCATTGCAGCAAAGAAAAAAATTCCATCTTGACCAGATACAGAGTATGAGCTAGAGATGTCGGTGCCATCAGTTATTGTGAAAAAGTCTCCAGAACCATCATTACAGGTTTCAGATGGTGTTCCAGAGTTTCCTGTTTCAAAGGACTCTTGAAAAACTACAGTTTGTCCAAAAGACAAGCTCGAGATTGTAAGTGTTAAAAGTAAAATGTAAATTTTTTTCATAGTAAAAATATTTTTGATTAATTTTTGTTCATCCAAATATATAAAAAACTAAACAATCTTTAATCGATATAATGATTACTTAATAATTTATTATCAACAGTTTGTGAGATTCTCGATTTGTTACAGTAATATTACCATGTTGTTATTTTAATGTTATTAAATTTATTTGTTTCGCTACGGTATTTAATTTTTCTATCTTTATAAAAATTATGACACTTTAAAAAAATGAGTAACGATTCTATAAAAATTCTATTAGTTGACGATGAGCCGGATATCTTAGAGATTTTAAGTTATAATTTGTCGGCTGAAGGCTATACGATATCAACAGCCTCCAATGGATTAGAAGCCGTTAAAAAAGCCAAAAAACAACAACCACATCTTATTATTATGGACGTGATGATGCCCGAAATGGATGGCATCGAAGCTTGTGAAAAAATCCGAAACCTTCCTGAATTAAAAGATACAATCATCACTTTTCTTACCGCTCGTGGCGAAGATTATTCTCAAGTCGCAGGATTTGAAGCAGGTGCCGATGATTACATCACCAAGCCTATCAAACCAAAAGTATTGGTCAGCAAAATCAAATCCTTGCTCAGACGTTTGAATGATGCGTCACCCACTGTAAATTCTGAAGTGATACACATAGGCGAATTAACCATAGACAGAGAGGCTTATAAAATTATATCCAAAGGCATCGAAATTGTATTGCCACGAAAAGAATTTGAATTGTTATCTTTGTTAGCATCCAAACCTGGGAAAGTTTTTAAAAGAGATGAAATTCTCGATAAAGTATGGGGGAATGAAGTCGTTGTTGGCGGTCGAACCATTGATGTGCACATCCGAAAATTGCGCGAAAAAATTGGTGATGATTCGTTTAAAACAATCAAAGGAGTAGGGTATAAGTTTCAATCTTGATGGATAAAAAAATAAAAAACTCCCACACATTTTCTATACTAACAGCGTTTTTTATAACAGTTATACAAACGCTCTTATTGGCAGTTTTTTTATTTAGCTTTTCTCATGTAGAAGCATCCTTTCTTTTATTCTGGTTCCTTTGTTCGTTCATGCTTACTTATTTTATTCTCCATTTACGACTGGAAACCTATGTCTTTAATAGCATCAAAAACATCTACAAAGATTTAACCCTTTTAGATGCAGCTTCTTTTAACAACAGTCCAATCACCACCGACATGGAAAGTTTGTCCAAAGAAATTGATACCTATGCCAAAAACAAAAAACTAGAATTAGAGGCTTTAAAAATCCGTGAAGAATACAGAAAAGAATTTATAGGCAATGTATCTCACGAGTTAAAAACCCCACTTTTTACAGTGCAAGGGTATATATCCACGCTGATTGATGGTGCTGTCGACGATCCACAAATTAGAGATAAATATCTCAAACGCGCCGATAAAGGCATCGACCGATTGACTTATATAGTGAAGGATTTAGACATGATTACCAAACTTGAAGTGGGTGATGCCAACCTCACTCTTGAAACGTTTAACATCATAGAATGCATTACCAATGTGTTTGATTTGCTCGAGATTAAAGCAGAGAAAAAAAACATCTCTTTATTATTAGATAAAGACTATCCAACCCCTCTTATGGTTACTGCGGATCGCCAACGCATCCAACAAGTACTGACCAACTTGGTAGTAAATTCTATTAAATATGGCCATCAAAATGGTACTACCGAAATTAGTGTAGAAGATTTAAAGTCTGATAAATTGATTGTTCGAGTGACCGATAATGGCGAAGGCGTAGAAAGCAGTCATTTGACACGTTTGTTTGAACGTTTTTATAGAGTCGATAAAAGCGGTTCAAGAGAAGAAGGCGGCTCGGGTCTTGGCTTGTCCATCGTCAAACATATCATTGAAGCCCACGAGGAAAAAATCTATGTGGAGAGTAAATTAGGCATTGGAAGTGAATTCTCTTTTACACTTCAAAAACAAAACCAGTAATCCAGATTACTTTCCGTATTTTTGCCAAAAATGAATACAAGTGGGCAGTAAAAACAAACTCAAACGATTTAATGAAAACGATACATTTCACAATGTGTTTCAACCCAAACGCGAAGACTTAGTCGATGCCGTGTATCCGCTCAAAGGACAATGGAATCAACAGTTTTTTAAAAACAACAATCCGTTGGTTTTAGAACTTGGGTGCGGAAAAGGGGAATATACTGTTGGTCTTGCCGAACGGTATCCCAATAAAAATTTCATAGGAATCGATATCAAAGGGGCCCGATTCTGGAGAGGAGCCAAAACCGCTATTGAAAATGAATTGCCTAATGTAGCATTTATTCGTGCGCAAATAGAACTCATAGAAGAACTGTTTGCTGCTAATGAGGTTGATGAAATATGGATAACTTTTCCGGATCCTCAAATAAAATACAAGCGTACCAAACACCGAATGACCAACGATGTGTTTTTGAAGCGTTACAAAAATATCCTTAACGATGCTGGTATTGTGCACTTGAAAACGGACAGTGAATTCATGCATGGCTATACTTTGGGACTTTTGCATGGTCAAGGCCATGAGGTCCAATATGCCAACCACGATGTGTACCGCCAAGAAGGCAGCCCCGAAGAAGTAACCGCCATTCAAACCTTTTATGAAAACCAGTATTTAGCCACTCAAAAAGCAATTACGTATATTAGATTTAAAATCAACTAAATTTTGGATATATCTATTGTCTTTCTTTTGGGTCTTTCGTTTGCCTTTGTTGGTGTAATTCCACCGGGAATGCTCAATATGTCAGCAGCTAAAATCAGCCTAAAAGAAGGCCACGTCCGAGGGTTTGTATTTTCCATTGGAGTCTGTATAATTGTAGGGTTTCAAACCTATTTAGCATTGATATTCGCCAAATACCTAAGCCAACACCCCGATGTAGTGGATGTTCTAAAGCGGGTTGCATTGGTTCTTTTTATTTTAATTTCAATTTACTTTTTCCTCTTAGCCAAAAGCGACGCAAGCCCTCAAGAAGTAGATGCTTCCAAAAGTAAAAAAAGTCGTTTTTTTCAAGGGATATTTATGTCTGCTTTGAATGTGTTTCCGATTCCTTACCAAGCCTATGTAGTAACAACACTGTTATCGTATCAATTACTTTCATTGGATAACCTATCTGTTGGAACCTATGTTGCAGGGGCTACTTCGGGAACCTTTATTGCTCTTTATATTTATATATTATTTTTTGATAAAATTAAAAACTCAAAAATCACATCGCCCAAGCGAATGAATTATAGCATTGGAATTATTACGGCTATTGTATCAATAACGACCTTGGTAAATATCTTGCGAACTCCTTAATTTTTATGGCTACAGAACCTCATTTTTTTGATAAATGTTACCAAGTAGCGCGCCAAATTCCTTTGGGGCGCGTCACCAGTTACGGAGCCATTGCCACTTATCTAGGAGCTGCTCGTAGTGCCCGAATGGTTGGGTATGCCATGACCGCTTCACACGGAAAAGACGTGCCTGCACACCGCGTGGTGAACCGAAAAGGTCTTTTGACAGGTAAACACCACTTTGATGGCACAAACCTAATGCAGCAATTATTAGAAAATGAAGGTTTACAGATTGTAGACAACCAAATTCAACAGTTTGAATCTGTGTTTTGGGACCCAGCCAAAGAACTCTAATTTCTAAGCCCATCATTTCCTAAAATCCACTTCTGTTTTAAAACATTTCACAGTATATTTGTACTTTAGAATCCATCTAAATTAGAAACTTTGAAATTTAATAAACAAGATATTGAGCAAGCGCTCAAAACGATTACAGTTCCAGGCGAAGGTCAAAATATGATCGAAAGCAAGGCTGTTAAAAATATAATGGTTTTTGCAGATGAGGTTATTGTGGACATCACTATTTCCAATCCAAGCTTACAAGCCAAAAAACGGACAGAAGTTGACATCTTAAAAACGATTCACGAGTTGGTATATGCCAAAGCAAAGATCAAAGTGAATGTAAAAGTAGAGGCTTCTACACAACCTAAAAATGAAATCAAAGGAAAGTCCATTCCAGGAATTCAAAATATAGTAGCCGTTGCATCAGGAAAAGGAGGCGTTGGTAAATCGACAGTAACTTCTAACCTCGCGGTGACGCTGTCCAAAATGGGGTTTAAAGTAGGGATTTTAGATGCTGATATCTATGGGCCATCCATCCCTATTATGTTTGATGTTCAAAACGAAAAACGGCTAGCGGTCAATGTAGATGGAAAATCAAAAATGAAACCTGTTGAAAATTACGGCGTTAAAGTTTTATCAATAGGCTTTTTTACAAAGCCCGATCAGGCTGTTGT
>Ga0070743_10001253_pt1 | contig 9750 bp, 6 predicted proteins | sample ColrivemetaGS697_FD_70187 | JGI IMG/M metagenome (GOLD analysis project Ga0070743, IMG submission 70187) | Estuarine microbial communities from the Columbia River estuary, USA - metaG S.697 | ecosystem: Environmental > Aquatic > Marine > Intertidal zone > Estuary | place: USA: Columbia River... | reverse complement strand
AACTGCTGGTGCTACTATGGCTGGGAACGTTGCTACTCTTAACAAAGTTATCCTACCAGTGATCCGCCGTGTTATGCCAACAGTTATCGCCAACGAATTAGTTGGTGTCCAGCCTATGACAGGCCCTGTTGGACAAATCCACACACTACGTGTGCGTTATGCAGAAACTTTTGACTCAGCTGTAGCTGGTGATGAAGCATTAAGCCCATTTAAAATTGCAACTGGTTACTCAGGTAACGCAGGAACAAACAAAGCTGATGCAACTGCAACTCAGGAAGGACTTCCTGGTAAAAAGATGAGCATCCAAATCTTGAAACAAACTGTCGAAGCAAAATCACGCAAGCTATCAGCTCGCTGGACTTTCGAAGCAGCTCAAGATGCACAAGCGATGCACGGCCTAGACGTTGAAGCAGAAATCATGGCAGCACTAGCTCAAGAGATTACTGCAGAAATCGACCAGGAAATCATCGGTTCATTAAGTACACTTGCTGGTACAGCAAGCGCAACTTATGCACAAAACGCAGTAAGTGGTACAGCTACTTTTGTTGGTGACGAGCATGCAGCACTTGCAGTTCTAATCAACAAAGCGGCAAACGACATTGCGGCAAGAACACGCCGTGGCGCAGGTAACTGGGTCGTAGTTAGCCCAACAGTACTAACAGTACTACAATCAGCAACAACTTCAGCGTTCGCAAGAACAACTGAAGGACCGTTTGAAGCACCAACAAACACTAAATTAGTTGGTACATTAAACAACAGCGTAAAAGTTTATGTAAACCAATACGCAGCCAACGATGACGTACTAGTTGGTTATAAAGGTTCAAGTGAATCAGATGCGGCTGCATTCTATTGCCCATACGTGCCACTAATGAGCTCAGGAACAGTACTTGATCCTGATTCATTCGAGCCAGTTGTTAGCTTCATGACACGTTATGGTTATGTGGAACTAAACAACACAGCATCATCACTTGGTAATGCTGCTGATTATCTAAACAAAATTGCTGTTACATCTAACGCACTTAACTTTAGTTAATTTAAAATTTACACCAATAATTGGAACCCAGGGAAACCTGGGTTCCTTTTTCTTTGAGCGAATCGATAAATATTGGTAACAGAGGTTAATGACATGACAACATATTTTAAACAAGGGCTAGACGTTACTGGCAATGTTAACTTAACAGGAAACATAACAGTTGGCGGCGACCAAAATTTTGGAGATGTTAATACAGATAGTATAACATTTACAGCAGACATCACAAGTAATATTGTTCCAGATGTAAGTAACACTTATGATTTGGGACTCACAGGACAGCGGTGGAGAACATTATACGGTAAAGATCTAAATTTAGATGGTAATGGTGACATTACTGGAAACTTAAATGTAGATGGAATTTTAAGTTCAACTTCTGGAGATTTACAAATACAAGCACCAGCTAATATTGCACTATACCCAACTGATAATATTTGGATTAGTCAAGGAACTAAATTAATTTTTGAAGGTACATCCCCAGATGATTTTGAAGTTAAACTACAAGCAACCACAGTAACCGCGGATAGAGATATTATCTTTCCTGATGCCGCTGGAACAGTAGCAGTAAGTGCAACTGCACCAGTAACACTCAGTGCAACAGGTGATATTGGAGTAGATGCAACAGTAGTTACTACAACAGGAACACAAACATTAACCAATAAAACCTTAGGTGCAGTAATAGGCACAATGGATCAATTAACAGCCGCTGGTGCAATTGATATCACAACATACATTACTGAAATAACAACCACTGCCGCAACTGCATATACTTTAGCTGATGGTGTATTAGGACAAATTAAAATAATTTCATTAATTGTGGATGGTGGAGATGCAACAATTACACCAACTACGTTTGCAACTGGAACAACAATTACAATGGCTGATGTTAATGATAACATAACACTGTTATATACTACAAATGGTTGGGTAAACACAGCTAATCAGGGTGCGATTATCGCATAAGATTTGTCGAGCATAAATACATAAAACAAGGTAATACACATGGCAATTAACTTAGATCATCAGTTAAACAAAGTAAACACAAGTACTAGTGACATCAACTTCGATATCACTGGAAGTTTAAAACTTCCTGTGGGCACAACTGCTCAGCGTACTGGAACTTTAGCTGGTGGTGAGTTACGTTTTAACAGTACTAATAACTTGTTTGAAGGATATGATGGTACTGACTGGCTAAGTTTAGGTGCTCTTGAAGATAATGTTATCAGTAGTTTAAGCGATGTTGATACCACTGGTATTACCGCTGGACAAATATTAGAATGGAACGGCACAGCATTTGTTCCTGGTACAATAGTTGGAGAAAAGATTCAATGGGTAACATCAGGTAGTAATAACGAATTACGAGTTAGTGAGCAGTGGTTGGAAACCGGAACCACATACACTGTTAGAAGTGTTGCTATTAATTCAGACAACAAATTAGAAGTAGAGCTTGCTAGTTTTAGTCCTACTGTAAGTGCAAGTGGACAAAGTCGATCATGGGATCAACCAGCTACTCAATTTAGTGTAACAGTTGATAACCCAACAGATTTTACAGACAGATACATTTCCACTGTGGACAGTATTAGTAGTGCAACTGGTGTACACACAACTCTTGCAAATTACACAACAAGTGGTCCAAGTCAAACACCAGCTGGTGGCATAGATTGGACACAAACATTTACATCAAATGCAACAGCAACCATATACAGTAATGGATCTGGCTTGACAGGCGGCAGTGCAAGTGCTACAATAGGTTTTGCGGATAATGATAGCAATGCTTGGACTGATACAGATGGTATCAGTTATAGTTGGCAAAATGCAAATGTTACTATAAACTTTAGTAATTTGAATGGCAAGAACTTTTTAGAAACTTACACAACAGTAAATTACAATGTAAATATTACTGGATTAAGCAATTCAAGTAATGCAGTTAATACAGTAACTCCTACTGGTGGTGCAGTAAGCAACTCCACTGGCAGTGGCTCATTTACATTTACAGATGCAATACACAAAGATAATAATTCAGGTAGAAGCGTAGCAGTTAGCACAGACTTCACCAGACCCGCCGGAGTTACTGGATCAAGTTATACTGTAACTGATACAGCAAGTGATACAACAATAAATGCTGGATTTACATATCCTAGTTTTTATATATGGACAACAGACGTAACTACAGTACCAACCAATGGTGATATTGTAGATGGCAATGATTTTGATTCAGATGCAACTGAATTAGGAAATCAAGCAAATAGTATTAACACAACAATTAACAACACTGATGCAAATCCAAGAGCATTTTGGTTTGGGATAAGATCAACAGTTAATCAGCCTACAACATTCCAAACTGGACCAAGTAGTGCATTGTTAAGTGATACAAATGTAACAACAGGTAACACAGTAGACTTACAACCTACGTCAGTGCCAAGTGGTTACACTGGTGAGAATTATACGCTTTACGGAATAACACTCCAACCAGGCCAAACATATGTGAGGATAACATAATATGGCAGATTATAATGGTTTAACGAGGAACGCCTGGACAGGCACGTGGTCTCCAAGTGGCGATCATCCTATTGTACTAGATACCGAAATACGTGGTGGTTTACGTTACATAAGCGGAGATGCTGGAGATCAATTAACAGACATTACAGGTCAGCGCCTACAAGAAGGTATGATCGTATATGTAAAAAATACATATGGTAGTGTAACTGGAAATAAATTTTACTCATATAGTTTATTGGGTGGAGAACAAAGGAATGCATCAACTGGTGACATGCCTAATGCCGCAGGAAACTGGACTGAATTTGTAAGTGGTGCAATTCCGGCAACAGTTGGTGATCTAACCGATGTTAGTAACACCGCACCTACCGTGGGACAAGTATTAAAGTGGGATGGATCACAATGGGTTCCATCCGCTGATAACGATGCCACACCATCAGTTGGAGATCTGACAGATGTTAGTAACGCAGCACCCACTGTGGGTCAAGTATTAAAGTGGGATGGATCACAATGGGTGCCGTCAGCTGATGATACTGGTAGCGGTGGCGGCGGTGGTGGAATAGAAGAGGGAGATGCGATTGCTTTTGCGATTGCACTTGGGAGTTAAATGAATGGCAAGTAGTTTTAAAAACGCACACACCGCAGTTGGAACATCAGCAACTACAGTGTACACATGCGGTGGATCACTTAATAGTAGTGTAATACATGGTATGTTTTTTGCAAACACACATGGTAGCGCAAATGTAAATGTTACCCTAGAGCTAGTGGATAGCAGTAGCGGAAGTAGTCGAAAGATACTTGATGCTGTTCCAGTGCCACCAAACACAACACTCAGTGTAGATAAACCAATTAACCTTGAACCAAATGATAGCATTCAAGCGACAGCCAGCAGTGCAAATTGTGATGCTGTAGCGAGTGTATTGGAGCTCAGCTAATGGCATATATGGGTCCAGCATTCAACACGTTTGATGTAGAATTTCAGTTTGATGATTTAGTATTAGATGCAAATGACATCTTAAATGATGGTGACATTTTACAATATAATACTGGAACAAGTCTTTGGAACACAGTTCAAAACTTAACTATTCCTGGCAACTTAATTGTAAACGGAACAACAACAACTGTCAATAGTACAACTGTAACAGTTGATGATCCAGTGTTTACACTTGGCGGTGACACAGCACCAGCTAGTGACGATAATAAAGACAGAGGTATTGAATTCCGTTGGCATGACGGCAGTACAGCAAAAACTGGATTTTTTGGATTTGATAATGGCAGTGGTGTGTTTACATACATACCTGATGCAACCAATACTGGCGAAGTATTTGCAGGCACACATGGTAGTGCGGCATTTTTAGATGCGTCCTTCAGTGGCGATACTGCTATCAAATTGCCCGTTGGTACAACAGCACAACGTCCAACTGCCTTACAAGGACATGTACGCTTTAACACAACAGACAGCACGTTTGAAGGCTATGATGGCAGTAATTGGGGCTCACTGGGCGGTGTTAAGGATATTGATCAAGACACATATATTGCAGCCGAAGAAACAGCAGATGATGATACACTAAGATTTTACACAGCAGGTACACAGCGAGCTAGTATAGATGCAAGTGGCAACGCCACGTTTGCAGGTAATGTTCAAATAGACGGTACACTTACTGTGGACGGCATTGCTACACTAAAAGCAGGCGCAAGTGGTAGTATTGCTATTGGTGATGATGCAACTGATAATGTTGTGTTTAACGCAGACGTCAATAGTGATTTAGTACCAGACACAAATGGTACATACAATTTAGGGTCAACAGCACAAAACTGGAATAAGGCATTTTTAAGAACTCTTGATAGTTCAACAGGAACTGTTACAGTAGATACAACTGGATCCTTTGTACTACCTGTTGGTACAACTGTACAACGTCCAAGCAGTTTGGCGCAAGGAATGATACGTTACAACACTACTGACAGCACGTTTGAGGGCTATGATGGTATTAATTGGGGATCATTAGGCGGCGTTAAAGATGTTGATCAAGATACATATATTACAGCAGAAGAAACTGCTGATGATGATACACTTAAATTTTATACTGCTGGTACTGAAAGAATGTCAGTTAGTAACACAGGGCAAGTTAAAGTAGAAACAGAACTTGCACTTGATGGTGTTCAAGTTATGGCAACAGCCACAGGCACTACAGCCGCAGTAACACAAACAGCAATTGATACTTTTGCTATTGCCACATACCGCAGTGCAAAATATGTAGTACAAGCCGTGGACACAGTAAGCAATGAATATCATGTAACTGAACTACTAGTAATACATGATGGCACAAGTGCTTTTGCAAGTGAGTACGGAATTATACACACTGGTAGTGATACTCTAGCAACTTATGATGTAGATGTCAATAGTGGAAATGTAAGATTATTAGCAACTCCAGCCTCAACAAATAGTACACAATTCAAAATTACCCGTAGTACCATAAACGTATAAATAGTTGTAACATAACAGCTATAGGGGACAGTGAACCGTGGCAAATAACAAACCATTTGTGGTCAAAAGTGGACTGATTCCGCAGACCCATAACAATCAGGATCTAGGGCATACTAATAATAAGTTTGCCAACGCACACATAAGTAATCTGGCTGGCGCAGTACAGATTAACAGTGCATTTACTTTACCAACAACTGACGGCAGTACTGGAAACGTTTTACAAACAGACGGTTCAGGAAATATTACATGGGCTGATTTAGCCGCAGTAACATTCAGTGATACTGCACCAAGTAGCCCGCAAAGTGGAGACCTTTGGTTTGATAGTGGCACAAATGCCGAGCTGTTTATATGGACAGGTACTGAATGGATCAGTACCACTGGTGGTGACCAAGCTGCCTTTACACTAAAACAATATACTGGAGATAATACAACAACTGTATTTGATACAGGTGCAGGCAGTAATGTCAGAGCATTTGTTTATCTCAATGGTGTGTTATTGAAAGAAACAACAGACTATAGTTTTGCATCAGGCACACTAACATTTGTTACTGCACCATTTACAAACGATAATATTCAGGTAATGTTGCACGGTGCTGCATCGTATTTTGACTTAGCGTCAATTGGCGGCAACACTGATGATATAACTGAAGGCAGTACAAACTTATATTATACTGATGCCAGAGTACAAGCTAAACTTGGTACTATAAGTGGACACATTTTACCTGACACAGACGATACATATGACATTGGTAGTGCATCAAATAAAATTAGAGACTTATATTTAGGACCAAACACACTGCACATTGGCGATGCTGATGTTACCAGTACTGGTACAAAAATTGAATTGCCAACTGGCAGTACAATTGGCGGTGCTGAAGCACCACAAGTTAATTTAACAATTGCACCTGAGGTTTTGGAAATTAACGTTGATGCTCCTGATGCTGGGCAAAATACTATGTGGAAGTGGACATGGGAACAAAGTACCCTGCCATACGCACGTAGAACTATTACAAACTCAAACGAATTAAATGTTCCTCTTTACAAAGAAGGTACATACACAGTCAACAACTTCGCTGCCTACGACATACATGGAAGTATGTCACAAACACACAGTTTGTATTTGAAGTGGGTGGACGGAGCAGGTACAGATAACTTAATTAGTTGGGCTACCAGCAGTGGACCAATCAGCGACACACATCCAGATATAAATGGCGGTAATGCAACTGATGTACAACGAATTGGTGTTAGTGTGCCAGCAACCATTACACCGCCAACACTGACAAATCCAAGTGTTAGTTATAGTGTGGTTAACAGTGGTAGTGGAAGTTATACATTTAGCGGAGCGGCCAGTGGCGACAATCCAAACCTAGGTCCGTTTTATCGTGGCGGTACTTATACAGTTAATATAAACGCCACTGGACATCCATTCTACTTCACAACAGACAATGGTGCAAACTTCAGTGCCGGTACATATTTTGGTGAATATACAAGTGGAGTTACTGGATCACGTAATGACACAGGCAGTATAACATTTACAGTACCAGCAGGTGCACCTGATACCCTTTATTACCAATGTGGAAATCATAGTGTAATGCGTGGTGAAATATCCATTAAAGATTTAGCCGTTGAAACAAATATTAACGGAAACTATGTAGTATACTTTCAGCATACACAGGAAGGGCATAAAACTCCAGTAGAGCTTCGTCCAATTCCAAGTCTTGTTAACCAGATGTGTCTTGTTTATGACAGCACCACAAATAGATTTGTACCACAGGACTTGGCTACATATGTGGAAAATACTCCTAGCTTTGAGAACAAAATTCGAGAAGTAGCAGGTACAGCAGAACTGGTTGTAGCAGATGGATCAGCCGTTATTGCTAAAGTTAACGTTTATGCAGACAGTACATACTTACCGCTTGCAGGAAACAACGCAGGTGATCAGGCATTTGCTACTGATACAAACATACTTTATATCTGGGACGGAACTGCCTGGCAACAAGCCGGTACAACCAACAGTGATGATTTAACTGAAGGCTCAACCAATATATTCTTTACAGACGAACGTGTGGACGATCGCTTGTCCAATTTATTAGTGGGTGGTAATAATATTACTGCCACATATGATGATACAGCAGGAACACTAACACTGGATGGACAACCAGGATACACTGACAGCGATGTGGCTACATATTTGGGCGCAAATGATTATGACACTGCTACTAATATTGTGGCAACCATTACTGACAGCGCACCAGGCACACTGGATACCCTAAATGAACTGGCGGCTGCACTGGGCGATGACCCTAATTTTGCAACCACAACAGCAAATAATATTGCAACCAAACTGCCACTGGCAGGCGGTACAATGACTGGCGATCTGCAAATTTATAAAGCTACTCCAATTATTACTCTAAAAAGAAGTGATAACGCAACATTGCCAGGGTTAAGTTGGCAAGGTGCAGGTGGTGCAGAAGCGGCAAGTATTAAGATGGATGGCACAGGCGGAATGACGAACTCGCTTGTTATGAGTACATATAATGGCTCAACTATGGCTGAAAGATTGAGACTTATGACTAATGCCGCTGGTGGCATAGCCGTTACGGGTACTATTAGTGTAACTGGCACAGTTGATGGTCGAGATGTTGCTACTGATGGCACTAAGTTAGATGGTATAGAGTCTGGTGCTACAGCAGATCAAACCAAAGCAGATATAGATGCTTTAAATATTGATGCAGCCACAGTTGATGGATTGGACAGCACACAATTCTTGCGTAGCGATGCAGATGACACAACCAGTGGAAATTTAACAGTACAAAAAAATATTAAATCCAATGGCGGATTTATTATCAATAGCAGTACAATAAGTGATAGCTATACAATAGCAAACGGAGAAAATGCAATGAGTACAGGACCAATAGTATTGGGTGCTAATGTAGTAATTACATTAGATCCAGGTTCAAGATGGGTGGTAGTATAAAATGAGTAGTATAAGAGTAAGTGGAAACACAAGCGGACATTATGATTTAACTGTGCCTGATGTGGCAGGTTCAAATACTATAGCACTGGATAAAATAGTAGTAACAGATTCAAACGGCAACGTTGGTATTGGTACAACTAGTCCTGTTTATAAATTACATGTAAATTCAGGTGCTACAAACGTAGTAGCAGACTTCGAAAGTACAGATGGCATTGCTGGTATAAGGCTCAGAGATAATAGTGGTAATGTAGAGCTTTCTGCAAGTGGAAATGATTTTAGAGTTCAGCCAGCTGGCAGCACTGCGGAATTTGTTGTTAAAAACGGTGGCAATGTTGGTATTGGAACACTGACACCTAATTCCAAATTAGATGTTTATTCTACTACAGATTCCTGGACTAGAATCAGTGTAAGAGATGCGACTTCATCAGCGTTTACAGGTGTATATAGACAGTCTGGTACAGTATCAGCTGGTATATTTGCTCATAACAGTGCATTAAATGCTTGGGAAGATTTATGGATTAATGCACACAACGACGGCAGTGGTGGTGTAGGTGGTGGTACATCAAAAAAAGTTATAATTGGTGGCAATGTTGGTATTGGTACTACTACTCCAGCAGATAAACTTGATGTACAAGGTGCAGATAATGGGATTACAATTAGGGCTGTAACGGCTAATAGACCAGTATTATCTTTGATAAATGGTTCCAGTACTATGCTTAAAATAAGTGCTAATGGTACATATGCCGCAATTGGTGATGGTTC
>Ga0070743_10001250_pt1 | contig 9770 bp, 10 predicted proteins | sample ColrivemetaGS697_FD_70187 | JGI IMG/M metagenome (GOLD analysis project Ga0070743, IMG submission 70187) | Estuarine microbial communities from the Columbia River estuary, USA - metaG S.697 | ecosystem: Environmental > Aquatic > Marine > Intertidal zone > Estuary | place: USA: Columbia River... | reverse complement strand
TTCCGCCTATTACTGTATTAAGTGTACTTGCTTTAATTGCATTAGCCGCGTCTTCCATTGCCGCTGGTATTCCAGCTAGTTCATTATTTTTTAATCCCGTTTCTGTGTCTCTTCTAGCATTAGCTATTGCTTCCTCGGTTGCAACGACTCCGCTCAATCCACTTATTAAGGTAAGTAATGATTTAGCACCAGCATCGCCGTTGTTAGCCTGAATTTGGAGTTGCTTTTCCTGTCGATCAGTCATAATGCCATCAAGGCCACTAAACATTGCCGTAATTTTTGTGTTAAATAATTCTGTATCCATATCTAAGTTGTTTGTTGCGAAATCAGATATATCTCTAAATGCGTTTTGCATCTGAGTACCGCCAATGGCAGTCATACCCACTAGAGCACGTCCAAGTTCGCCTTGATATAAATCCATACCTGTAGTTGCCGATCTGGCAATTGCACCAGCAAATAATTTACCTTCTTCGCCAAAGCCACCCATAATAGCACCTAGATTACCTAAGTTTCCTCTGGCTAGCTCTGCATCCATACCTTCAAATGCTCTCAGTGCTGATTCAATAATTGGGTCGGATAAGATATCTGAACGATTACGCAACATTTCTCTGCGATCTTGACCAGTAACAGCCGCTAACATAGTAGTTTCCTTCATTAGGTTATTCATACTATTGCTAACACTGGCGGTTATTTGTGCCTGGCTCATTCCGCCACGACGTCTAATATCAATTTCTTCAGCTAATATCTCGTTATATTCAGTGTTACTGAGACCAAATTGTCCAAAGTCTCTGGCAGTACCGCGCAATTGTTGACTCAGTAACGCAAAGCTTCTAGCGCCTTCATCAGTTGTTGTTCCCAATGCGTTAATGGCACGACTATTGCCGTTTATTATTTTTCCGTATGATGCCAAGTCTAATCCTGCAGCTGATGCATCGTTACGCAAATCCTGCAATGATGTTCCTAACCCAACACCAGTGTTTTGTAGTGTTGCTATATTTTTAGCAAATCCTTCCAGCATTCCTATGGCAAACCCGGCGGCTGTTCCCATTCCCACAACTGACCCAATAGCAGTGGCAATACCCTTAAGATCTGCTTTTTCCACACCTTTGGCTAGGTTTGCAGTACTTTTAGATATGTTTGAGCCCATGTTTTCAACAGCATTATTAAGGTTTTTAACTGCGGCTTCATTAATTTGTTTGTTTTTCTTAGCGGCAGCTGCTTGTACTTTGTTAACACTTAATAAGTCTTTAAGGCTTTTAAAAATTCCTGTTTCTACGTCTTTGGGGTCTGAAGCAGCCTTATCAACTGATTTCTTGAGATCATTTAAGAGTTTTTCGTTTCTGGATATTTGGGCTCTAGTATGGCTCTTATTATCCTTCAACATTGCATTTAAACTGGCCAATGCACCTTTGTCAATGGCTATTAATTCCTTGAGCTGTTCTTCACTAGCCCATGCTGGTACGTCAACTGCTTGACCTGCTATTTCTATTGTGTGCTTATTTGATGCCATGTTTAATTCTGCTATTATGTACGTAGATAAATAATATTACCATATTGCCACAATTTGTGGTAGTATTACTATTTAGCGAGGTAGAAATGAACGAAAATCCATTAAAGCAATTATACCGCAGTAAAAGCGTATATGTTAACTTACCAAGCCGTGGTCGCTTCTATAAAAGCGGACTAACCTTGAGTATCGACGACGAACTTGGGATTATGCCCATGACGGCCGTGGATGAGATCAAACTCAAAGCGCCGGATGCACTTTTTAACGGCGATGCACTGTTTGATTTAATTAAGAGTTGTGTACCAGATGTAGCTGATCCAGATGAAATACCAACATGTGATGTTGATATGATTCTCATGGGTATTAAAGTTGCAACACACGGTGAAATGTTGGAAGTATCCAGCACATGTCCAAGTTGTAAAAAAGATGGCGAGTATGAAATACCACTTCCCAATCTCATGGCATCAGCACAGGCGATTGACAAGGAAAACGTAATTAATATAGATGGTGTTAAAATATCAGTTAGACCGTTTAGTTTACGCAGCCAAATAAAAGGAAACGTACAACGGTTCCATCAAATGCGTATGCAGATGATCTTAAATGACGACCTAACAGATAAAGACAAAGCAGCAATGTTTGACGAAGCACTGGTCCATGCAAGTGCTGTCAGTGTACAACTGTGTGCTGATAACATCGTAAGTGTTGAAATTACACAAGACAACGGAGAATTACTCGTGGTTGACAGTGAAGATCACATATATGAATGGGTTGAAAACATGGAAAGCACTGTTTACGAAAAGGTTATAACACGTATTCGTAAGCTGAGTGATCCACGTATTGACACTGATATTAGCTTGACATGTACTGAATGTCAACACGCATACAAAACTAAGTTGGAGTTAGATCCTGTAAATTTTTTCACCTAAGGGCAATTAGAATGTCAGCCCTAGAGCTGAACGACTTTACAAAAGATCTAATTGTCCAGCAAGAACAACTCGAACAGAATCTAATGGAATTAGCCGTGTACGGCAATGGGAGTGTCACATACAATGACCTTCTACAGATGTCTGTGGGTAGTGTTAGACGATTATCATCTATCATCAGCAAGAAGATCAAACAGGATAAAGGTATAACAGAATCCAATATGTTATAATCATCTTGTTTACGTTGTCTAACGACAACGGATTTATTCATTTCATTCATAAATCATTTTTTAATATTTAGAAGTTATTATCTTTAGCTTTACCATGATGTCAGTCACACTTAGCCTGATTAAGGCCAAGTGCATCTGAAAAACTTTACCAGTCAATACTGCCACACTACATCTCGAAAAACCTTTTAAACGTAAGGTAAGGGCGGTTGTGCGGTACCCTTTTACAATCTGCTTACAACGCAGGAACATAGATGGCCAGATGTAGCGACCAATCTACTACCCGTGAGTTCCAATAGTCAGGAGAGCTCACTCATTTTGGTTTGTCAAACCAACGCATAGACTGCAACACACCACGCCATCGACATCAGCTCACGCTGGCAGATTCTTGGTGAGTCGAGCTTCCTCGACCAAACAAAGTTGCTATAATGATTTAAAGTTGATATTAGCCTGAGTTTTTGCGTTGCTCTAACAGACGTTGTCTTAATATATTACTGCCACCAACTCTTACGTTGATGATACCGTTGTAATATTCATCTGTTTCAAGCACACTTCGATCGAACTGCTCTTTTGCTTCCAAATAGCTTAGTTCGCCTTTGCTTTCGCAATAATAAATTATTTCACGTGTGAATTTGTCTTCGCCTAGTGTAGCAACATCCTCATTAAGTTTGTCGCTTGAGCCCCAATAAGTGCGCCAGTCACTTTCTTTAGTACTGCGTCTCTTATTTTTTCTGCCTTTGAGTGGTTTTTTAGTTACTTTGAATCTTGCCAGTTTTTTGCCGATATATTTTTTGCCATTTGTGGTGTTAGTGATGATGTAGACAAAGCCTACACATGTTTCAGGAAGTTCATTTACTACTGATCCATTATATTTCCATTCACTACTTACCACGTTTACTCATTTTTTCCAATGTGTGTATACCAACTTCGCTGATATCCTGTACCTTTTTATGTCCTGTATAACGCTTCCTGATAACTTTATCAGAAGGTCGTTCATATATAGCACTAAACTCATCTTCGCTGAACACACCAGTGTTAGTTAATGTACTTATATAATCACTTGTTAAAGAGCTGGTATCAATGGTAATACTGCTATTATCACTCATATCAAAATCACTCATGTGACTATAACTGTCGTGTGTTACAACTTTAGATGATGGTATGTTAAGTGTAACACCAGTATCTAAGTCTGTCAATACTATATTTTCTAAATCGTCATCTTTATTCTTCGACATAATCTGTATCCGCATTAAATGTTGTAAACCCATTTTCTTTCAGTACTTGTAGTGTATGACTTACTCGTCCTACAAGTTCGTCTCTGTGACTGATTAGGAATACATTTTTGTTTCTTTCACGCACTATCTTCTTTAGTACGCCTAATGATGCTTCTACACCATTGCTGTCCATGCCTGAGTCTACTAGTTCGTCAATTGCCAAAAAGTTAATGGGTGTATTCATACTTTCAAATACATCTCTAAATGCCCATGATAAGCCAAGTATAAGCCTGTTGCGTTCGCCTCTAGATAAGTTGTCGAAGTCCAGTTCTCTGCCAAGCTCTGTAATTTCTACAGTTAAGTCTGGTTGGAATTGTACTTCATGTGGGAGCCCGAGTTTAGTTAAGTAATAGCCAAGTCTTGTGTTTAAATATGATAAGTTTTGTTCAATAATACGTTTGCGGATAAAGCTATCCTTGTTCGTCAACAGTTTCATTAGAAAGTCCTGGTGGTCTCGTAGGATATTTAGATCATTAATTCTATCCCACGATACCTCCTGGATACCTGATTCTTGCAATGCATCAATCTGATCTGTATACGGATCAGTTTCAGACTTTTTAAGATCAAGTTGGCCTTCAAGTTGTACAACTTTGTTACGATGGTCATGTGCGTCAGCAATGTCATCATAAAATGTACTAGGTGCAGTGCCGATTTCACCTAGTTCTTGTAAAGCAGTATTATGCTCACCTAGTTGAATTGCGTTAGCAGAAATATGATCAACTGCCTCCTGACGCTGCTCTTGTTTTGATTTGAGAATTTCTTCTTGCTTTGTGTCGTGCATGTCTTGTCCACAAGCATAACACTTGTGGTCTGTTAGCAGACCGATTTCTTTTTCTAGCTTCTCGACTAGCTTACCTTGTTTTTTATCATCAGCTTCAATTGATTTTAACAACGCTTGAAGCTGTGATTGTTGCGATATTTTACTACTGTGTGTAACTAATTCTGCATGCGCAGAAAGTTCAGTATTAATATCAAGATGCTCTAGTTCGGCAATCGCCTGTTCAAAAGCAATCGTATCATTGACTTTCTTCTCTTCCCAAACTCGTCTCCGGCGCTCTAAGTCTTTAATACTTTTAGCGATAGTTAAGTTTGCTTCTTCGACGCCTTTGATACGATATTCTTCTTCTTTGATGGAGTCTTTCGTTTCTTTCATTTGATCTTTAAGTACAGTGGCCTTTTCGCTCAACATTGTAATACCCAGCAATTGCTCGATAATAGCACGTTGATCATTAGGACGCATACTTAAAAATGGCTCAGTGTATGTGTTAAGGCACACAATATGTTTAAACATATCATGGCTCATACCCAATAGCTTTTCTATTTCTTGTTGTGAAAGACGTCCAACGCCCTGACTTTCATCTGTAGCGTCATCATGAAAGTCATGGTTGTTAACTACAAACTTGAAAATATTTGGCTTTCGTCCACGTTCAATACGGTACTCAGTTCCATTTACATCAAAGTCTACAGTAACTAACATGCCTTTGTTGTTAGTTTTGTTAATCAAATTATCCTTGCGAATATTTGTTAGTGCGTTTCCATATAGCGCATAACTTAATGCGTTAATGATTGTTGTTTTTCCAGTACCATTACGGCTACCGTCACCTCCTAGATCAACATTGTTGCCCAGTACAAGTGTTAGTCCTGCGTCATCAAACCGTACGGCTTGCGTGACGTTACCAACACTCATGAAGTTTTTAATGGTTACGTTTCTAATATTAATCATAAGTTCGCATATATATCCATAAGAATTTTACTGTTTATCAGTTCGCTATCAACAGCTTTAAGTTGATTATACACTATCTGGTCCACATTTTCAACCTCTATTTCGTTGTCTGTTTTCCAGTCAGTAGCATGTTCTTCTTTCTTAGCAGGCAGTAAACTAATCTCTCTAAGACTGTATTGTTTTGCAAAAGTCTCTTTGATAAAGTTTGCCTCCTCATAACTGATAGACACATCAAGTGTAACACGACAATAGGTGTTTTCACTCAAGTAGCGATCTGGGTCGTCTATCAGTTTACTTAGCGGTAGTGTTCTATACTTAGGGCCATCTGTCCAGTTTATGTACTCTGGTTCACCTCCCCAATTAAGTATCATCATGCCACGATCGTCGTCCCATGCATCTGCATAGTTGTGTGGAAACGGACTACCCAAGTAATGAACACTGCCGTTGTTTTGTCGTTTGTGGAAGTGTCCACTAAACACGTATTCAGGACCGTTAAAGTGTTCAGCTTTAAGCCCTCCATGGTCCGGCATAGTAACCATTGCGTTCATTTTAAAAAATGGAAGTTCAAAATGCCCAAACACATAACGGTTCTTGAGCTTATTCATCTTCTTCCACTCATCTTCAACAAGCCAAGGCACAAGACTAACACCATCCCGTTCAACCATTTTATCATTGATAATGTGTACATTATCATGTAAATCAGCATACGGAATACTGTGTATTTCACGCTTTTCTCTGTAGTATAAGTCGTGGTTTCCCATAATCATATACACATTTTCAAACGCTTCACTCAATCTCTTAATGTTTGGCACAGTATAATTTAGTGTACTAACATTAACACTGGCACGATGATGGTGCCAATCGCCTAGGAATATACATGTTTCACATCCAGCCTCTTTGGCTTTTTCAATAAACCAATAGATAAATCTTTCACAATCATCATTGTGTTGACGACTATTGTTTTTGTTTCCAAAATGTATATCTGTAAAACATGCAACCTTATTGAAGAATTGGCTCATAATACGTTATATCCTGCATCTTTCATTTCTTGTTCCATTTTATCATGGTAATCTGACTCTTTGCTTTCTCTTGCCTTACGCTGTAGTGCTTCGTCATCCATTTGTCTTGTAAAGCTGGGTGTTTGTCCTGCTTGTTGTAGCAAGTCATCACGTAAGTTTTGGTTACGTTTTTCCAAATTAAGCACCCTAGTAAAGCTATTTGTAATAGCCGCTGTGTAATATGCAAACGGATTCTGCGATTTTGACTCATCAAAGTACAAACCAATCTGTGATAGTTGTACCAATGCGTGACTACGCATCTCATCTACATATGTGTACCCACGCCAGTTACTGCGCATACTATAACGTTGACACAACATCATCATCATACTTGCTAGTTTTTCTGTAATACGACCGTGTGACACACTAAAATGTCCGTTACTTAGGCCGCCTTTCCAGTGGCTACGTACAACTTCTGACCATTTGCCTTCTACCCATGCCAAGTGAATAAATGGCGGATAATTGCATTTTGCATGCTGATCAGCTATAGTTTTGGGTTTATTCTTACGTCCAGGCTCTAATGGTACATGATCAAATGTCATATATCTAATAACTATATCTTCCAACGGTATTTCACTACCATCAAACTTATGGTTAATTAGCCTAGGTTTGTCTTTTGCTTTTTTACCCGGTGTAATTTCCCACTGGGCTAGTGCTTTAGCGTGTGTTTCCACAGCTATTCTATCAGCACGTGTTTGTTTAGCTTCGGCAATAACTTCATCAGTTATCTGGTCCATGTCATGTACAATAGCATCATTCTGATAGTATTTCTCGTCAGTAACACAGGCGAAACTAATCTTACTCTTGTGAATTTCCTTAAGAAGTTCCTTGTTGTTTAAATAATTTACTCGTTTTGCCATAGATATTTCCCTTATGTAGTTATAACTATAACATTCATTATACACTATGTCAATCTAAAAGTCACACTTTTTTCAGTGTATAAATAGTAGTGGAGATTATTATAATGTTGATCAATGAAGTTATTAGTTTTTTAGAAGCAACTGCCACAAAAGCAGTAGCTATCTATCCTGGTCGTTTTCATCCCTTTCATAAAGGGCATAAATTTGTATACGACTATTTATCAAGCAAATATGGCACTGCTTATATCGCTACCAGCGACAAGCAAGGACCAGATTCGCCATTCAGTTTTGAAGAGAAGAAGCGTATGATGATGCTTACTGGCGTACCAGCCAGTGCAATTGTTAATACACGACAGCCATACGTACCCAATGAGATACTTGATCAACTAGATGCAAAAACAACAGCCGCAGTATTTGGCGTTGGTAAAAAAGACATGGATGAAGGTAATCCACGTTTTAAAGTAGGACTCAAGAAAAACGGAGAGCCCACATATTATCAGCACAACAAAGATTCACGTGAAACATACGATGTACACGGATACTTGGATGTTGTGCCAACACAAAAATTTAAAGTACTTGGTGAGCCTGCAACAAGCGCCACTGAGTTACGCAGACAGTACGCAACACTTGATGATACACAAGCACAACAATTTATTACAGATTTGTTTGGTGCATTTGATCAGCAGGTAATGAGTACAATGGACCAGAAGCTAGGACGCAAATAATGGAAGATAAACGTGCCAGACTGTTATGTAAAAGTGGATACAACCAAGCATTGCAAGGACCTGCAAGTGTTTTAAATCGTGGTATTGTATTTCCGTACACACCAACGATTCAAACACAAGTGCAAGTATCATACAGCAAGTATGATTTAGTTCACACAAACAGTCAGCCACATGCATTTCAAAGTAGTAGTCCTCCAGGAATACAAATTACAGCAACCTTTTATCAACAAACAACTGAAGAAGTACAGTATTTGGCTGGAGTGTATCACTTCTTAAGAGTAGCTACCAAGATGAATTTTGGAGAAGGTGATCCAGATCGTGGTGCTCCACCTCCAGTACTAGAGTTTAGTGCATATGGTGCAACCAATTATGAACGTGTTCCAGTACTAGTTGCTGGATTTACACAGAGTTTTCCAGATGATGTAGACTATGTAGAAGCCAGTGTTAATGGAACTACAGTACAAATGCCCACAGTGGCTACAATTGCTATGGACTTGATTGTACAGTATAGCCCTCGTCGTACAAAAAGTGAATTTACATTGAACGGATTTGCAAATGGATCACTTTATCGCGGAGGATTTATTTAATGGCAGTTACATATAAAAAGACCAGTGCATATAGTAAAACTAAGTCTAACAGTAAGTATTTGGAATCTTATGTTCCACCTATAACTATTAGTTATGAAAATACAAAAGAGATAACACTAACAGCCAAACACAACCTGAGGCCAGATGTACTTGCATTTGAGTTGTATGGTGATGCAGACTATTGGTGGGTATTTGTGCTATTCAATCGTAATAAAATTGTTGATCCAATTTTTGACTTTAAAACTGGAGTAACTCTCCGTGTACCAATTAATACCAGCTCAATAGGAGTTTAATTTGGCTTACTTAGAAAATTCACTTAATCAATATGATAGTTATAGTTATAATCTAGCATTGCACATGGTGCATCCAGATAGTGCTGGATTACTTGATGCAGCTATTGCCAATGGTAAGACAATTGTGATGGCTGATAATAGCCAAGAGTCAAGATATAATATTAGTGATGTTGAGCAAAACTTTAAAGTTGGGTTTGGACAAGTGCGTAGTACATATGGAAACATGTTTACTATCAAGATAACAGAACCACAAGGCACAACATTTTTAGAAAGTATTGCACTAACTGCAAGACAGCTTAATATCGAAAATCATCTGTTGGCACGATATTTTATAACAATTGAATTTATTGGGCGTGTTCCCAATGGTAGTGCAAAAAGACATCCTTTAAAATTTATATACCCTATTGTATTTCAAGACATTCAAATGCAAGTTGATGCAGGTGGTGCTAACTATAATATCAATGCTGTTGAAAACAGTGTGAGTGCATTTAGTTATTTGGAGCAAGTAATCAAAAGTCAAATTACAGTGGAAGCCGCAACAGTTGGTGAGTTTGTGTCAGAGTTTCTGCAAAAATATGAAAAGAGTCTAGAAA
>Ga0070743_10001249_pt1 | contig 9772 bp, 2 predicted proteins | sample ColrivemetaGS697_FD_70187 | JGI IMG/M metagenome (GOLD analysis project Ga0070743, IMG submission 70187) | Estuarine microbial communities from the Columbia River estuary, USA - metaG S.697 | ecosystem: Environmental > Aquatic > Marine > Intertidal zone > Estuary | place: USA: Columbia River... | reverse complement strand
ACCGGCAATAGCCATTAAGATACCCAAGATACCTTTCTTTTCTTTGCCCTCTTTCTCACCACCTTGTTCTTCCGACTTAGCGCCGTCTTTGTTACGTTTTGACATCTGGTCTTCACGAGAACCATCACGATAACCACTACCATCACGATCATTCCAAGAACCTTTCTGTTTTGGTAATCGTTGTTTTAGTAAGTCATAAATGTTATCAATTGTAACAGCAGTGTGGGCTGACATTTGTAGTTTAGCTTCTTCAGAATCTTTAGGTTTACCTTTCAGCAAACTACCGATTCCGCGACCTAACTTACCAAGAATTTTAAAAGGTGCTAAAGATGCTTTCCACGCAAATTTAGCTGTACCGACTAACGCTTTACCCATTAATCTAAATGGAGCCATTGCCAAATCACGAACTTTCTCCGTAACGGATTTGATTGGTTTCCCATTCTTATCCACTAGCCCTTTACTGATGTCGGCAACGGTTAAAATGGTATCACCTACTGCGTCAACTACAGCACCTTTAATGTCACCCACAGAACTAATTGGGGAACCGTCGGTATTGAAGTAACCACCATTTCGCATAATTCTAGACAGTAATCGAGGCGAATTCTCACCAACCACGTAAACATCTTTTGCGGCAGTCAAGATACCCATCACCATCTTACCCGCAAATTTAATCGGGGCTGTAGCCATTTTAAATGCAAAATTCGCAGACATGAATGGGAGTTTAGTCAACGTTTTAATTGCTTGGAAGCCCAACCTTAAAGCGCCGCCAACGATACTAAATGTTTTTCCCTCAACGATAGTATAAATACCATCATTATATTCTTCCTCGCTAACGATTACTGTACCCGTTTCGTCAACAATTGCACCGGTAATATCTTTAAAAGTACGAATTACTTTACTCGTCTTTTTATCGAAATATTTCCCCGCTTTAAGATCGGCTACTTTAATAACTGCCGTTTCTTTACCCTTGACGTAAATATCACCCACTAACTTAGAAAATTTTCGATTAGAGGAATCAATAACTTTAGGTCCGCGACGGAAACCCATTGAACCCATAACCCGACTAGGTAGATCGGTTATACCACGAATGATTCGAAACGGTGTTTGAATCAAAGCTTTAAATGCGGCTTTAGGTGCGGTAAAAGTACTAAACTTAAATAGTGATTTCATACCACGACCAGTCATACCGATCGTACTACCAATTAGATTTCTAAACCATTTAGACTTACGGTTTTGTTGCTCTGGTGGTGCAGCATCACCACCTTGAGGAATTCCCATGTCCAATCTTTCGCGTATTGCTTCCAGGATCTGGTTAGCAATATCTGCTGATGGTTTGGCGGAGGTTCGTTCAAGTGTAGCAAGAATCTCTCGTTGGAAATCAGTTAAACCGCCTGGGTTTGTAAAGTCGTCTGGTGGTGGTGACCCGCCTCCGTTAGACGGACCAGGGATTGGCGATGGCCCAGGTCCAGGAATAGGACTTGGTCCGGGAATTGGCGAAGGACCTGGATTTGGTCCAGTCCCGTTCGGTAATCCACCAGGAGCACCCCCTATGTTTGGTAATTTGCCCGATAGGATATTATCGTAGAATGCTTCGCGGTCAAATCTCCATTCTTTCGCGTCATTATCCCATTTGATCGCACCAATATCACGGAGTACATCGATGTTACCAACACCCGCCTGCTGTATTGCTTGACTCATGCTGTTTGGTAACGCACGACGCAAGTTTTTCAAATCAGCATTAGCTGAGCGCATCTGTTTTTGATACTTAGCATTTGAATTCAAGTTACCGAATATAATATCTCGGTCACCTAACGATAACGCATTACTCAATCGATGTTGATCAGTAAAGTTAAAGTTATTTTCATTTGCTAAAATGGTGGCGATGCGTTCAGCTGCTTTAGAATCATACTTGTTGATTGGTGACTCAGATAGATCCATCAGAGCTTTCGGATCAACATAACCAACATCACTATTGGCTTGTTCAAGAACGTAGCGCATTAACAATGAGCGATCTTTTTTAGATAATTCATTCTTAGTGTCTAGACGATTAACAACGATATTGGCATGTTTACGTGAATCTTTAACTGCTGTCTTTTGATACATCTGTTTCAATGTGCGATCTTTCAATTCACCCACTGTCGTGAAGCCAGATTTCTCATAGTCGTAACGCATTTCCTCGACTTGAGTTCCTGTACGCATAGATTCTTGAGACTGTAAGATCTTACCGAGTAATCCGGGGATAATCTCAGTTAGAGCAATATCTGATTTCTTGTTATATGCAGTTACCTCATCAAAGTGTTTGAATACGTTTCCGCGTACTTTTGTGCGTGCTTGTGAATCTGGTGCTAGAATATCGCCAACACCTAATGCACTCAGTAATTGTCCCGTTAAACCATAACTACCTTGTAGTCGGTTAAACATCCCGGGTGCACTATCCATGAAATTCATGGCAGCATCACCATATCGTTGGAAGCGTGGGTCATTTTTGAAACGATCGCCTAACTTACTACGCATCCATTTCTGTGCTGCCCATCCACCGATCTGCCCTGCAATACCGCCAGCACGTTGACCACGGGAAGGACCGCCACCCATTCCCTGCTCCATTTCAGCCTGCATAGCCAACATACTTAAAGCCATACTACCAAGACCACCAGCAGCCTGAACTTTATTTGACATATTCGATTTCAGTCGACCAAAGATTTCGGAAGCAACCGGTGCAAACTTTGAAGTAACACGTTCAGTTGCCATACCGATCAACCGACCACGAACATTCTTTGTTGCAAGTTCCCAGTTCGTCGCTTTGATGACTTCAGGCATTGCGGTATTTTTAATGATCTTACCGAATGCGTCGAACTGCATCTTACGAGTCAGTTCTAATTCGTCTAACATTTTACGTTGAAGAACATACTGTTTAAATGTAAGCTCAACACCTTTACGAATCATTTTCGCCGAAGCTGTATTTAATGAAACTAACCGATCATTCGTATTTGATATGTTCGACAGAATTCGATTACTTACACCAATATACGCTGTTTGGGTCATTTGACCGGCAACAATACGGTTTGTTGATTCTTTCGATGATGCATTTGCTGAAAGGGCTGATGCACGATTTATTTTGGACAATTCGCCGAAGATTTCTTCCAGGTTGGAATTAAACTCTTCGGATTCCGTAGGCGAACTATACGTTCTGGTTTTATTATTTTCTAAAGTCTCAGCAATCTTCTTTTGTAAATTACCTGGAAGATTACCACCATATACCTTATTAAGTGTATCAAGTGGTTCAATGAAATCTTTAGCTTGTTTGGCTATTTCGTCTTTAGTTGTAGAATAGAGATCTTTGATACCTTGCGCACCTGCGCTTACTGCATCAAAAGTTTGCGCATATCCATCAGGTAAATTTTGCTCCAGAATTTTACGCTGGTTCGATGGATTAAGAATTGATTTCTTTACGCCCGTAATAAATGAACCGCCAAAGTCAGCGATTACTTTACGTGCTCCAGTTGCTTTCTGGTTTGATTTAAAATCACCAAAACCAGGATCATCAAATTCCCGGAAAAAATCATCATCGTCAAATGAAAAATCTTCGGTTTTCTTTGCCATAAGGACACCCATTTACTATGATTCACATAATCCCAAAGCTATGAGGTCTACATGAATCGTTTAGAACTACCAGTCAATATTAGATTGATGGATACACGAAATGAACGTGTAGCAAACTTTAGGAAGGTATCTTCACTTGATACATTTGATGGAATGAACACAAATTCATTTCACCCTAAAGGTCTTTTTTCAACTGAAATCTTTGGCCGCGTCGGCACGCCTGAACGCGACCGTAATATGGCTTTTATACATACAAAAATCACAATCCTGAATCCTTTCATCTTTAAGAAGATAATTCAGCTTAAAGCACTGTATAAAGAAATCATTACAGGAAAGCAATATGCTGTCTGGAATGAAGAAATAAAAGACTTTGAATCGTCAGATATGGTTAATGGCGATACTGGTTATTATTTCTTCTTAACGCATTTACCATCCATTGAATTCAAGAAAACTCAATCTGTTAGTCGTGAGATGAATATTGAGTTAGTAAACAAATCAATCAATGATGGAACTTGTTTTGTTACCAACGTACCAGTTATACCTGCGGGGTTACGTGATGCGTACATCGAAGCCGATGGGCGAGTATCTGAAGATGAAATCAACTCACTCTACCGATCTCTCATTGCCTCTGCAAACGCAATTCCAGATACAGGTGACTATGACACACCCATTTATAACACGACCCGTGTAACGCTCCAGAACGCACTTAACAATGTGTTTGAATACCTATGGAATCTTTATAGCGGTAAGTCTGGTTTTGCCCAACAACAATTTTTCTCTCGTGGAGTATTTAACGGTACACGTAACGTACTTTCGGCTGGGGACACGGCAACTCCGAAATTAGGCGTGGCACATTGTCCTAAAATGAATAACACTACAATTGGGTTATTCCAGGCAATGAAAGCTTTGTTACCGGTTACACAATACTTGATGTTAAATGGTTGGTTACGTAACGTCTTCGCTTCTGGCGATGGTCGGGCTTATTTGGTTGATCGAAAAACTCGTCGCCAAGTGTTGGTGACTGTTGATCGTCACCTATACGATCGTTTCACAACCCCGCAAGGAATTGAGAAATGTATCAATGCATACTTCAATCGCAAGTTACGCCGAAAACCAGTAATTATTGACGGACACTATATCGGGTTGGTTTATCGTGGTGAAGTGGACGGTGTTAAAGTTTTCAAGTTCTTTAATGATATTAATGATCTACCGAAACACCTAGATCCTAAAGACGTGCACCCGATTAGTTGGGTAGAACTGTTCTATGTAGCAGGTTATCGTCACTGGTATCGATACCCGATGGTTAATACCCGTTACCCTGTTGCAGGGTTGGGTTCAACGTATCCGTCAATAATTTATGTTAAAACGACTACTTCGGCAGATCAACGATATGAATTAGACGACGATTGGAATATTTTAAAGTTTAATGACGATAACCCTATTAAATATGCTTATGAATATCCTGATCTTTCTGTAGAGAATTTTATCGAAACTGCTTCCGTACACGTTTCTCGATTAGCCGGTTTAACCGCCGATTTCGATGGTGATACTGGTAGTCAGATTGCGATCTACACATTGGAAGCAATGGAAGAATTAAATACACATTTCGGACAAGCAGCAAGTTACCTTAACCCTAAGGGAGGTTTCTTGAACTCTCCGTATGTAGATACAGTTGAGCGAGTGATTGTTGGATTAATGCGGAGATAGACATGACTTTAGAGACCTCAATGGAGGCGAAAGGATTAGTTCAGTTTAATAAATTCTATTTAGATCACGGTATTCGTACCGCCGGTCAGTTATTGACACTAAGAAAGAATGAAATTACTGACTTTGCTTTCCCCATTAATACAACACTACATTTTGGTGTACGTGAAATTGGTGAAATTGGTTTACCGCAAGAAGATGAATTGTTTGTTAACTCAGGTCGACGAATTTTAACAAACTTTATTTATACGTATCACCATAGTGACGTATTGGGCGGACCAATCAAAATTCCAAGACCGTTTATTAAGGAAGTTAATAAATTCTTAGATCGCAATAAACATTTTAAGTTCTTTGATCGATCTAAGTCGACACTTGATATACAAACAGTTCCATACATCATCAATTATAGTTCAATCGATTTGACCTATAAATATCGCCCAGTGGAAGGCAACAATTATTGGCGACGGGTTAACTTTTTCCGCACAGTTATAGACGGTGTCGTAGAACAATTGAATACGACAACCCGTAACCAAATGATGTATTTTGATGTACCGAATGTACTTCCTGATATTAATCGTTTAATGGATGCCGAGAAACAATTGCTCAAAAATCAAGATAAGCAATTACCATTAGACCATCGTATTCGAACTATGTTGGGTAGTGATGGCGCATATCTAGTACTTGAGTTTTGGTTATGGGCAGGTGAGAACTCTCATTTATCAGTTTTTAGCCGTATCCCGACTGACAAACTAGATAAGGTATCTTTCATCACTTCGTTGGACGGGCGATATTCGGTTTTGAACTTAGGAACTTTCCGTACATGGATTCGTACCAAAGATAATCAACGAGGTGCTCTTTCAGAATCACGGGCGCAGCGTGCGATATTTCGACACTTCATGGCGATACAACAAATTCGTTCTGTTAGTGATGATACCATTATTGTAGATGTGGAATCTGAAATCGAAAAGAACGAACTCGATAAGAAATACGGTGTTACAAATGACCGTATGACTTTGAGCGATGCTGTTGGACAGGATCGCGAGTATTTGTCGGAAAATCCGGCTGATCCAAAATTAGAAGTCAATATCGATGCAACCAAGTACGCCTCCGGTAAGACATTGAACATTGATGCAAAGGCACTGAGTGTTACTGCCGATGTAATCGGGGGTAACCCATCAGATGTTGAAGACTTCCTTTTTGATCAAATGGATCGCGACATTCAACAACACTCTGTGACTGCAGCGCAGAATGAAGTGAATCGTTTAGAAACGTCTGAGGGTATCTATCAAGTATACGAACCTAAAGATTACGGAATGGAAGGGAAGATTGCTGAACTTGCAGACGATTTATCTTCTAAAGGATTATACTCATCGGCGGAGGTACGTCGTGTAATAAGTTTAAGTGAGCGTTATAAAAAGATCAAATCACCATTTGATGAATCGCAAACAATTGAACAATACATGAAGATCGATCCGGAAAAATTACGAATTGCCAGCGATACAAAACTAACGCAAAAACCAATTCGTGGAATTATCGATCAATCGATGTTGAATTATTCAATTCAGGATTTTGATTCTCGCTACATCAATGAGATCTTAGGAAAAGATACGATAAACGCTTTCATGCATTTTCAACGGGCAGGAATTGCAGTAACCGATCTATCCATGACTCGTGTAGATGAATATCTTGGATCGTATAACATTTTCAGTTTGCAACTTACTCCGGTAATCGGTAAACCGAGTACCGTAAAAGTAAAAATACCAGTATTTGATCAGGACGGGATCTTTGTTGCGAACAAAGTCAAATACAAGATGAAGAAACAACGTCGTGATTTACCCATTCGTAAGGTAACTGAATCATCAGTGGCATTAACGAGTTACATGTCTAAGATGTTCGTTAATCGTACTGATCGTGTACGTTTCAACTTCGGTATGTGGATCGTTAACCAAATCAATTTGATGTCAATGGATGCTAAGTCTGGTTTGACTGAAGTACGTCAGGGTAATGTATTTGATTCTACTGTGAAGTTACCGTTGACATATACGTCGATTGCTCGACAAATTACCCGATTTAAGTTCGGCAATAGCATGTTCTTTTTTGATTATAAGAACATAGATAAAAACTTCCCGCAGGAAGTTTTGTCTAAAGTCGATCTTACTAAGCATATCCCCATTGCGATACAGCAAAAGGAAACAGGAGTTCAAGTTCTTGCGTTTGATAAGAATGACAACATTGTTTTAATCGATCTGGCTCGCGGTACAATTGGTGAAGTTGGTAAACTAACAGAACTACTTGGTTTACCTCGTGATGCCGAACCAGTGAACTATGCCGAAGCTGTGGTGATGGGTTTCGAGTTACCAATTGGGGTATTATTAGCTTACCAAATTGGTCTGGGTAATCTGTTGAAAACAACTGGTGTGACTTATCGTCGTGTAAAACGTGGTAGTGCACATACGCTTGAGAAGAATGAATTTGATGTCATTTTTGAAGACGAAATACTTATCTTCAATCGCGATGATCCAAAGGCGTGCTTAATCTTTAATGGTTTCAATCGTTTGAAAACTTCTCTTCGTCGAGTTTCGGTTTATAGTCTGGACAAACAGGAAAGCTACTCAACTTTAATTAAAGCGCTTAACATCCCGCTAAATCACTTGAAACAGTATGGGAATATCTTTGATGTTTGGATTGACCATAGTGCTCGTGAAATCTTAATTGAGATGCAAGAACCAACAGACATGGTTTTATTATTCTTATCTGCGGTTGATAAGCTTTGTGATGATTCTTATGCTGATCCAAACGGGGTAAATGAAGCACTGCTCATGGGGTATAATCGTATTCCAGGAATGGTTTACGATGCGTTGTATAAAGCATTACGTCAATACACAAATAACCCTATGTCTAAGAATGCGGCGATTGAACTCAATCCAAAAGCGGTATGGTTTAGTATCACGCAAGATCAAACCGTTGCACCAATTGAGGAATCAAACCCTGTTCACGCGATTAAGGAAAAAGAAGTCGTTGTATTCCGTGGTCAGGGTGGTCGTTCGGCAGATACCATGACAGCCAAACATCGACAATTTGTCGCAGATTCAATCGGTATCATCAGTGAGGCAAATGTCGATAACGGTCAGGTTGGAACAATTGCATATTTAACAGCTGATCCAAACATTACAAGTCTTCGTGGTGTGACTAAAGTTGTTGGTGATTTAAAAACAGTACCGCGTACGAAAGTACAATCAACAGCGATGTTACTATCCCCTGGATCGGATAAAGATGATTCGAAACGGGTTACCTTTACAAACGTTATGTTTACTTCAACTACGTTTTTGTATAATGCCACCCCTAACCGTGTACTAACTGGTGCTGAACGTACGGTTGCTTTCCGTACAGATGACATTTGGGCGCGTAATGCGAAGAAGGCGGGGAAAGTCACGGAAGTCACTAAAGATACCATGACGGTTGAGTATAGCGATGGAGGAATTGAATCTTTCCCGATTGGACGTTATTTCGGTACGTGGTCAGGAACCATTATTCCACATGACATTAAATCCGATTTTAAAGTCGGTGATGTGTTCGATGTGGATGACATTTTGGCATATAACGCCAATTACTTCCAACCAGATAGTTTGAATCCAAGACATGTGATTTTCAAACGAGGTATCCGAGGAAATATTCTATTCTGGGAAACGACAGATACGTTAGAGGATGCTGACTGTATCTCGAAAGCTTTCTCTGCGAGACTTGCAACGGGGATGTCGGAAAAACGTGCTGTAAAAGTTGCGGCAGACCATGAAGTTGAGTTGTTAAAAGTAGAGGGTGATGAGGTTGAGCCTGAAACTATCCTATGTACCCTACGCCCACCAATGTCGGGGCTTAGTTCGAAATATAATCCTGATGCACTGGATGCATTAGATACTTTGAAGACGTTGGTTCCTACTGCGAAATATCCGGGAACAATTGAACGCATTGAAGTAATGTACACCGGTGAACTTGAGGATATGTCGGAGTCACTACAGGAGTTAGTCACTAAGTATGATTCTAAACTATATCGATTAAATAAGAAATTGAACATTCCAGTGAAAACTGCGAAAGTCGATTCTACTTATGCAATATCAAATGTAGATATTGGTGAAAATCAAGTTGTAATAATGTTCTACATCACTGAAAATGTGGGTGCAGGCATTGGAGACAAATTGGTATTCGGTAATCAAATGAAATCCATTATCTCAAACGTGGTGGATACACCGTACGTAGCGGAGGATGGAACCGTGGTTGACATTTGTTTCTCAAGACAATCCATTTCGAATCGTATTGTTGACTCTATGGATTTACAAGGTACATCTAACACTGTCGTGAAACTCATCGAAGAACAGATGATTAAGATTTACATGAACCAGACTTGACTAAAAGAAAGTGGTGGGGTTTCCTCGCCACTATTTGAGGATTAGATATGATCACCGAACAAGAT
>Ga0070743_10001243_pt1 | contig 9799 bp, 10 predicted proteins | sample ColrivemetaGS697_FD_70187 | JGI IMG/M metagenome (GOLD analysis project Ga0070743, IMG submission 70187) | Estuarine microbial communities from the Columbia River estuary, USA - metaG S.697 | ecosystem: Environmental > Aquatic > Marine > Intertidal zone > Estuary | place: USA: Columbia River... | reverse complement strand
ATTGGATAGAGCGTAACATTTATACTCCCCATCCCCTCGCAGGAATTCTTTTGATGTTGGTTATAAACCTTGTTCTTTTTGGTCCTATTGGGTTTATTGTGTGGGGAGTACAAATGTTATGGATACCATTCTGGGCGGCAGGTGTTATTAACGGTGCTGCTCACTGGTGGGGATACAGAAATTACGATACTACAGATACTAGCCGTAATCTTATTCCTTGGGCGTTTTGGATTGGTGGTGAGGAACTACATAATAATCACCACGGTGACGGGACAAGTGCTAAGTTTAGCAAGAAACATTGGGAGTTTGATATCGGATGGATGTACATAAGTATATTAAAAAGATTAGGGCTTGCTGAGCTAAGGAAATAACATGATAGTTTATATTCACGGAGCGAGTGCGACTGCTGAGAGTTTTACGCACATAAGGCAGTATGTTAGAGATACATTTGATGAACCTGACATTGCGTTAGAATACAAAAGTGAAAACGGCTTTGAGCATAATCTAGCTGAAATGAAAGGCAAACTAGACGGCGAAGATAGATTGTTTTTTATCAGCCATAGTCTAGGCGGTATCTATGCTCTTTATCTTGCTAACTATTATAAAGAAACTACTCATGGAGGTGTGAGTTTATCTACACCTTATGCCGGCAGTGAGCAAGCAGATTATGCTAGATACTTTCTTCCGTTTAGCAGGTTAATGAAAGATATCGGTACAATGAGTACACCGATGCGTGAGGCACGTTACTTACCATCACCACCTAATTGGACTCAAGTAGTTAGCACGGCAGGACAAAGTCCTTGGATTCATCAAGAAAACGACGGAGTAGTAACACTTAAAAGTATGCGTAGTCGTGAAGATATAGAATATGTTGAATTACCGTTAAATCACTATGAGATTGTTATTAGTGATAAAACTGTATCAGTTATCCTAGATAGAATTAGAAACTCACTCTGAAATATTAACTAGCAAATAGGGAAGGTAATACGTCATAATCCACTGACGCATTAATTCATCGTACCACCAAAACCAAATATCATTTAGATTTTTCAAGGTCTTGCTCTAGTGCGTCAGCCTTACTTACTTGTGGCCCTAAAGACGCCATCCCAATCAGCAGGAAGGCCAGCACTACGCATTTCTTCAATACGCTCGAGCCATAAGTCATAGTAGTGATCCATTTGTCCATTGAAAGCACCTTTCAGTAATTCGTCAATCATAGCAACACATTTATCCCATTGTTGTTTACGATAGTAATCTAACATTAGGTTATGTATTTCTTTGCTGTCACTCCACTCTTGTGTTTTGTCTGCTGGAGGGTTATAAAATACCGTGTAGATATTAACACCGTCTTTTTTACCCTTAACAGCAATACAATCTAATTCAAGCGTGAAGTAGTCGTCTCCGAGTCGCTCTGCTGTGACTGGGCCAAGTACAATGAGTACGCCGTAGTTTTTGCTTTGTCCTTCGAGCCTAGAAGCAAGATTGACAGAGTCGCCCAAACAAGTGTAATCAAAACGTTGCTCACTGCCCATGTTACCAACAACAACAACGCCAGTGTTGATACCAATACCCATGCCAAAAGGTGGAACACCTTCATCCCTAATACTTGCATTAAACGCATCTAAACTCCCTAACATTTCTAGTGCGGCTTGTACAGCATCTTTACAATGCTTAGTTTCATCTAATGGTGCGTTCCAGAAAGCCATCTGTGCGTCACCAATGTACTTGTCTAAGGTCCCGCCTGTTTCAAGAATAGTTCTTGTCATCGCAGTCATGTAACGGTTCATGATGCTGGTAAGACCCTGTACATTCTTACCATAGTGTTCACTGATGCTGGTAAATCCACGCACATCAGTAAACATAATAGATAGTTCTTTTTCTTCGCCACCTAGTTTTAATAAACTAGGATCTTTAATTAATTTGGCAACAAGGTCTGGGCTAAGGTAGCTTTGGAACTGCTTTCTGATCTGTTGCTTTTGTAAGAACTCTGAGACGAACTTGACCATGTAGGCGTGCAAAGCGACCACTCCAAGGCCAATTGCAGGGGCAGTTGCGTCATATAAAAATAGGTAGTGGCTGTAAGCATAGATACTACCACCGATAATACCGCCAATCGTGACAAGAGTTGCAATAATGCCTGCATAGGTCCACCTCATTAAAAATATTAAAAGTATGCCAATGGCTGCAATGGCCAATACTTCATAAGAATCTGCATCCTTAGGACGTTGTATATCTGACTTGGTCAGCATAGTACCTATTAGTGCTGCCTGCACATCCTGTGGCCATACTTCGCCTTTGGCGGTAGCAATAGGCTGGATTAATCCTGCGGCACTTAGTCCTACGATAACAATACCGTTGTCGAAAGTTTTAGGCAATTTAGCAAGACTATGTGTAGTGTGCGTCTTGGACCAATCTATCCATACTCTAGAAATCTCATCTGTGGACAATTTTCCAAACTTTGGAACACGCATTGCTTCTATGCGTTCGTCGCCTATCTTAATCTGTATCTTATCGTCCTGTGCTGCAATTCTTAAAACTTCTAATGCCAGCGAAGGGTGCAGTTGATCCTTACTATAAATTACTAAAGGCATTCTACGGAACACGCCGTCAATTTCAGGAAATGTATTAACAACACCAAGTCCCAGAGCATTGTTGTTAAGCAAAGGAATATTATTAATGATGCCAGGATACTCAACTACCTTGCCCTGTGGATTTTGTCCAACTGCTTGTATAGACGATTGTCTAGTTAGGTTTTTATCTTTACCGTTGGTTGCTACAATGGGCAACACAACTGGGTATTGTTTCATTAGAGCAGCAAGTTGGCCGTCTTCTTTAAACCTGTCAAACTCTGGCATTAGCACGTTAAACACTACAAGACCTGCACCGTGGTCGTATAGTTCTTTAACTATTTGTGCGTATGTACCGCGAGGGAAAGGAAATTGTCCATACTTGTCTAAGGCTGCTTCATCTATGTTTACCGTGTGTACGGGAACTTCAGTTGCAGGCTGACTTGTAATCAATTGATCAAAGTAGCGTAATCTTACACTTTCTACAAAGCTAAAATCGGCAATTCTTATACTTAAAATAAGTGCCAGTGTGAATATAGCAGTCCAAGGACTTAATAGTATTTTTTTCATCATCCAGTATTTATCTGGATTTTAAGTAGGATCGCCTGGTAGTTTAAACTTAATACCCTTGCCTGTTTCTAATATACAGGCAACCTGTTCATTGAACTGAATAAGCGTCCAAGTTTGCGTTTCGGCATTAGTCATAATAACCACCTGCGATTTCGTTTGGTCACTTTGTCCAAGCCATTGCGGCATTTCTTTATACTTCTCAACAAAGTATGCTAACATATCGGCGGTTTTGTCGCAGACTACTTCTTTGTCTACCTTTACGGGTTCTGCAAGGGCCAGAGCGGGTAAGAGTAGAACACCTAATAATAATTTACGCATGGTGTTCCCCTTAAACTATTATTTACCGGTAGGCTTCTGTTTTTTAGTATTAGTTTTATTATTGTTATTGTTCTTAGCTCTTTTTTCCAAAGCACGAATAGTTGTGAGATTACGATCCTCACGTTGTTCTTCTAATTGCTTGTACAAAAGACGAAAGAACGCTTCGTCTGATTGAGTCATTATTGTCCTTGTGTTACGGTAATAGCCGAACAGCTAGATTGAGCACAGTTATAATTAATTGAATAAAATTGTTGTGTGCTGCCACTTTGGGTAGTATCTATTTGAGTTGTACCACCACTTAGTTCAATTTTGGCCATGTGGCCTGCTGAACCTTGTTGCGTTATATTTACTGTCTTAGAGCCGCCGCTTAGATTAATTTCAGCATAGTGATTGCCAGCGTTAGTTTGGTTTACAGTGACCGAGTTTGAGTTATTGTTTACCGTAGCATAAACGCCCTTCGAGCCGCCGGTGCTAGACTGTTGAATACTAGTGCTGTTGCTACTACCGTTAATGTTAGCTTCTATATAATTTAATTGTGTGCTAGAGTTAGCTGTTTGACTAACACCGGTTGTATTGTTACTTCCCGATATGTTTACTTCTGCATAATTTTTACGACCAGTTTGCGTAACTGTGGTTGCATTATAGTTACCAATTTGTGTTATAATAACTGCATTGTCTCCAGTTAGATTTGCTGTCCATGCACTAGAACGACTGCTGAATCCGGAGTTGGCACTAAAAGGAGCTGCTGTGCCACCACAACAAAGGCTTCCAGGGTTGCTAACAGTAGAACCAGAACCAGAACCAGAAGCAGTAGATGTTGTTGTACTATTGGCATCGTAGATAAACGTAATTTCACTAATCTGCATACTGTCACAGTTTAATCCACAGCCGTCACCTGCTTTAGTTGTTGGAAAGAAAATATAGTAATAAGCATAGGCAGTTGTATTGGTAACTGTTATCACAGAGCTGGTTGCAAGTCTATTGTCACTAAGTGATACCGCTCCTTGCTGAATTAGAGTCCAGTTAACACCATCATTACTGCCATATAGTTTATAACTGGTAGGATCACGACCTGGAAAGTCGCTGGCAGTAGTAAGTGTAAAGCCAGTTACAACACGACCTGCATTTAGTTTAACTGTAACACCAGCATTGTACTTGTCAAAGTTTAGATACTTTGTACTTGGATCATTGTCAAATGCATTTGCCGCACCTTCTCCTGCTGGACTATTATTGCTGGTTGGATAGTGATTGGTAATATAAGTTGTGGCACCTGCTGTTACTCCGCTATTATAAATTGGTGTTGGCGCTGGAGGTGGAGGTGTAGCCGATGCTGTTTGTCCTGCCGCCAGCGGTGTTGAACTCGGTGGAGTGTATGCTGTTAATTGAGCGGAAGTTGGATTATTGGCGGTGATTGTCCATTGCCCACTTTGCCCAAGACTATAACCTGCGCCAGTGGTAATCAGCGTACCCCACATGCCGTTGCCGTTGTAAAAGATAGCACCGTTAGCCAGGGCTCTAAATGTGCCGGTCTTGTTAATCCATTTGTAAATGCTACCATCTGCGTTCTTAACAACCATACCATATGTTCCAGCAACTGTAGGGCTGTCAACAAATGTGATATATCTACCGTTGCTATTTGCATCTGACGTTTGTGCCGCGGTCCAACGAGCCGCACTGGTTGTTTGTGTTGAATAGTTTACAGATGCATAGATGTAATTAAAGCCACTAGCGTTTAATGTACTGCCAGTAATGTTCCATTGCACATCAAATATTTGTGCAGTACTTAATTTTAAGTCAGTCACTGATGCATGGGCACATTTACTAACCAACAACATAAACATGACTACAAATAGCCATGCCCAGTATTTTAATCTAGCACCTAAAGATGTCATCGGTTCCATTGTCTTACTGTCACTACATTACCGTTGGCACCACTGCCAATTTGTCGTTGACTAATGTCAACATTGTTTACACTTATATTGTAAGTTGTATTGTCAGAACTTTCTAATGTTCTAATATTAATAACATTTCCTCTTAGAGGATCAACATGTTCGTACCAGTTATAGCCTTTTTCGTTTCCGCAACCGGTAAAAGGCCAACAAGGATTAGCGGCAGCAAACTCAGCATTAGCAGTTTTTGTAGCCCCAACTTCGCCGGCTAGTGCTTTCTTAATAGTTTCTTCATCATTCTTCGATTTGTTAGCTAGTTCTTTTTCGCTACTATCTTTAGATGCTTTTCTCTCATCTTCGTTGGCTTTACTTTTATCTTTGTGATCGTCTTTTTTCTGTTCACGATCTTTTACAGCAACTTGTAGTGCTTGTGGTCTATTTAAACTACCTTCTCCTGCGGCATTGATAACTTGAGGATCGACTCTAACAGGCGGTAATGGTGTTTCTTGAATATTGGCTACGTAAGTAGCATAGAAAGGGCTTTCCATACTTACTTTGCCTACATCCGTCATTACATCAATAGCACCACATTTGCAATTACCTGGCAATTCTAATAATGTTGCTTGACGGTCATCTTTGCAAGTTGGTAATAAAACAACGGTACTACGACCTAGTTCATCAACGGTCATTGCAAAGTCTGTACCACGAACAGCAATAGCCGCAGTAGGTGTTTTAATGTTTACATTCTTTGCATTGTTGTGACCTATATTACCAGAAACCATACGAACAGTTCCTAGTGCAACTTTCATACTGGTCTTACCTGCACTGGTAGTTGGATCATAGACAAAATCGTCTATGAGTAGTTTGCTGTTTGCAGAAATTTTTGCTGTGGAATTGTCGGCAAATGTTATTACCGCTGTTGTGTTACTACCTACAGAAACTGTATCGTTAGATTCTATTTCTGTATTTTTCTGTGCCTTAATGATATTACTGCCTCGTTTAATCTCGACAGTTGTGCCCTGGAGCTCGGAAATTTTACCAATTCCTGCTTGAGCCCCAGTTGATATGCACAATAATAATATCCATAAGTATTTCATTAATTACCAGTAGAAACTGTTACAGTATTAGAGTTACCTGTTGTTACAATACTAACCTGTGTGTCAACTGTTCCAGATTGTGTAACAGTATGAGTATTACTAGTTCCAGTCACTGCTGCAATTAAACTATGTCCAGCACCTGCACTTGCACCACTCATAGTACTGGTGAAAGTATTGCTGTCACCGGTAATAGTAATATTGCTAGAACTGTTACTGGTTGTGATAGTTTGAGTAACTGTGTTGCTGTCGCCTGTAATTGCTAGCGTGTTAGTAATAGCACTACCTTTAATTGTACTAGTTACAGTATTTAAATCTCCAGCAATAGTCATTGTACTAGTTACTGTTGTACAGGCAGTTGACCCGTCACCACAGGTAAATGTGATTTGGTTTGTATCGCCTGTTACGGTTTTAGAAATAGTATTACCGCTGCCAACTACCGTGTAATCAATAATGTTAGCGTCACCTGTTTGTGATGCAGTTAACGTATTGTTAGAACCAGTAATCTTACTTTGGTTATTTAGGCCACTGTTACCTACACGGTTAGAAGAACCGACCTGTGTGATTGTAACAGTATTTGTATTACCTGCTTGTTCGATGTAGACTTTATTGTCTGCATGTGCCCCCGAGCTAGCAAATAAGGTAGCAATAGCGATCGCTATCATATATTTTGTTTGTTTCATTTTTTACTCCATGGACTGTTATTGTTGTTATTGTCCAGATTTAACTTTTGCTCCCTCTCCAGAGGTTGCAGATGTTTCTCTTTTATCTCCTCCCACTGCCTGTCCGCTGCTGGGCTTGCCCTGTGATGCGGTAGGTGTTTCGGAGGTTCCTTTTGGTGGGGCGTTCTCTTGAACCAACTCATTCTTCTTCTCCTCTGGCTTGAATGCCCAGTGACCTTTTCTTTCGCCTTGACGAATTAGTTCGATTACTGATGCATGTATTGCCAATTGAACAGCTTTATTCATTGACTCATTAGTAGCAGATCCTGTTTCTAATTCCACACTGCTTGTGCCTGCTTCATAGAAACGCAGGATACCTGCTTTGTCTTGGAAACTTAGTACTGTCTTTGAAACATTGACAGAAACTAAAACTTCTCCAGTAGCCACGCTAACTGCTCGTAAGCTAATAGTAACTTCATCCTGACGGTATTCTGTGCTAGCACCGATCCCCAATAATCTAGCTCCAGAGCCACCGCTCATCGTATTTGAATCATATCCAATAATGCCGCCTTCAAGAATCATGCCGGCGAACAGCATTGGTGGTAAAGGTTGTGCATCTTTACCTTGATACAATTCACGCATTTGACGAATTAGTTGACGTTCTTTAATAAGATTGTCTAGACCACCTCTTTCAAGAACTTTAAACCATTGTCCCTTACCAACTTCTTGTAGGCTCTTAACAAGATACGCATCGGCACCTTGTGTTACAGCTGAACTCAAGCTGGCAATATTTTGACTTGATTTTCTTTGACCAGTCATGTCACGGAAGGTATACACCGCAACTGTGATTGCTCCAGTAGCAGGTGCAGATAAACCGTCTTCGGCTTTTAGGCGTGGAACGGTGGCAATTGGGTCATCGAAATTGCGAACAGCATTACCTATGGTTCCACAACCTGCTAGTGTAAGTGCTAACGCGAGTGTAGATAATTTAATTAAGGTGCTAGCCATCCGAAGTCTCCAATTGGTACAGTCATTGTTGTTATATTACCATTTTCATCTCGAATAGTAATTTCTAAAACACTACCTGTTTTTGTATATGTAATTGTTCCTCCGTTGAAAGCAAAAGTACCACTTGCTTGTGTACCCTGTCCTTCGAACAATTTTTCTGTGATTTGTCTTGCGAGTTCGTTATAAACTCTAGATTCTAAGTTTGCAATAAACTTAGCCATTGTTGTATTTTTTGCGTCTTGCTCGGCTTTTAATTCAGCAGCTTTCTTATCCGCAGCAATTGCCAGTTTCCTAGACAATTCCATGTTATAGATAGTAAGTGCATGAGAACTATAACCCACTCCTGAAAAGGAAGGGCTGTTGAATTGAAATACCATTTCAGATGCATGGCTACTGTATACGGCCATGCACAAACAGACACTTGTTATTATTTTCTTTACCATATCCGATTCGCTCCCGGCTATGATATTTACTGGTTATATAAGTAGAATTAAATGAGTAGTTTAATTTACAGTGCAAGTATAAAATATATCATGCCAATGTAAGTCAGTTGATGCGCTAGTTGGTCGAGACCAAATTGATTCCAGAATAGAGGTTTTGTATTATCTTTGCAACCATACTTCACTTTCACATAGTCGATATGATAATGAGCTAACCCTTCAGCTATCGATATTACTATAATAGTAGATACTGATATTAAATGAAAAAACGAAAACACTAGCAGTGCGACCATAGTTGCCCATGTATGGTCTAAACTATGGCTTATGCCAATGGGATCTCTATATATCCCTTTTCGAACTGTTTGAACATATGTCTGGATCTTAAAATCCGCATACCAGTGTTTTATTTGCAATAGAGTTAAAAGTGCTAGTATTTCCATACACTTATTTAGTACACAGAAATTCTATTTTGTAATTAACTACTACTTAAACTGCTGGTGCGGGATTTTGCATTGTAGCAGGAATAGCTGGTTTCTTTGCAGGAGGCGCTGTATTAGCTGGAGCTGTATTAGCTGGAGCAACTTTTACTTTTGGTGCTAATTGCGGGTACAGTTTTTCCAAAGATGCTATAATTTGATCAGAGGAAACTTGTTGCTGAATTAGTTTTATTGCGTTTGTAGTCATTCCTTGAATTACACGCTGATTTGCAACATTTCTGCGAGCTGCGAATTCTGTTGCCCAGTTCATTACTTTTTGGTTAAATTCTGGATCAGCTACTGGATTTTTACCTTTGGTTATTTGTTTTAAACCTTTCTGTGCTGCGGCACCACCAAATGTAGTTGCTTGAACGCTTATTTGCGGATACACTGATCTAACTGGATCTTTAGTTGCGCTGATATATGGAGTGCTTGCATGGAATCTTAAACCTTGTGCTAACAATTGTGCTGCATCATCATAAAACACAAATGTTTTATTATTTAGGTTCGTATATAGTACACCGTCGTCGTGTTTTCTACTCATGTAGAAATTAAAACTAGCTTGGCTATATGCTTGCGCTGCGCCACCGCTATCACCAACTTCAATAGCAGCCATGATGTCATTTACATTACGCTTCAATCTTTGTAAATGATCTTTTCTTCCGCCTTTAATATTTCCAAATATTAAATTTAAACAGTTTCTAGCAAGGCCTAAAAACTTTCTTTTATCTGGTGTAGGTATAACTTGATGAAATTTAATTGCCTGGTTCAAGTT
>Ga0070743_10001238_pt1 | contig 9820 bp, 11 predicted proteins | sample ColrivemetaGS697_FD_70187 | JGI IMG/M metagenome (GOLD analysis project Ga0070743, IMG submission 70187) | Estuarine microbial communities from the Columbia River estuary, USA - metaG S.697 | ecosystem: Environmental > Aquatic > Marine > Intertidal zone > Estuary | place: USA: Columbia River... | reverse complement strand
CATACTATATGACAAATGGCGGAGAAGACTGGTCTTCATGGAAGGGCATTACCCCAAAGACTAGAATGTGGATGAGTAAGTTTCCAAAGTAATATATAAATAAATTTACCCCCTTTGAGAAATCTTTGGGGGTATTTTTATGCCTGCTACAACACTTCTCCATTTACAAAGTCAAGTCCAGCAAATTTTCCATACTGCTCCAGGGTTCTTTCTGTTCCAAGAAGACCTTCTCCCACTGTTCCTTCTGTAAGTGTCTTATAAACAATTTCTCTAGACTTTGCATTCATGTCTTCAAACTGTTCTGGAAAATCATGCCAGAATATCTTTCTTCTATTAATTTCAGGATTTGGATGCTCATGGTTATAATACAAATGATACATAAACTGTTGCTTTGGTACCAGCATGTCATATCCATGGGTATATGCTCTTGCTGCCATCATTATCTCTTCTCCCCAAAAAGCCATATCTTTATTTGGTGCCATGAATGGTCCTACAGTAAATACGCACCCAGCAGATATTGACTTTGTGTATATCTCTCCTTCTGCTGGAACTGCGGTTTGGGAAGGAATTCTTAATTGCTTAAACTCTTCTGGTTTTTGACTAAAACTAACCTTGCTCTTGTAATCTAAGTCTAAAATGTCATGATCTATTTCTTTAAAAGTAGTATCCTTATACCAGTAATTTCCTGGGTACATTGTTATAAGTGGTTTTGCTATCCCCTGGATCTGATAATCTAAAACAGAGTGTATTGCAATTTCATCCCACCCATCTACAAACCTTGAATGCGAATCACATTGAAAATAAAAGTCTTCTCCATTGTAAAACTGATGAGATATATATCTTCCTGCCCCAACACCCACATTTTCTGGAGCAAGGCTAGTTGTGTACTGTATATTTGGGATATCTGGCAAAACTATCTCTGAAGTATCTAAATATGATACATGCACACCAAAATTTATTTTGTGCTTGCCACTTGATTTGTTTATAATATCAAGAATTGTTTCTCTAAGTTCTAGATCTCTGTAAGAACTAATTGATACAAAGATGCTTGCCATTAGTCTCCCCAAATAGCGTGAACACATGTTTTGCAAAAGTTTTCAAATGATTTAACAGTCATCATTTTATGCTCAATGCTCATCCATATATCACTAATTGGTTTGTTATTTACATTTCCAAATACCGTTTCAAAATCATAATCATTACAACAAATAAAGGTATCTCCGTTTGCAGCAACATGTAGCCAGCCATTTGGTCTTCCACCAACTTCTTTGCCATTGCCACATCCTATAACTCTTGTTCTACCTTGTTGTTCTTTTTCTACAATTCCGCCAATGTTAGTTATAACCTGATGAGTATCTAAGTGTCCATTTCTGTCTACCAGATATGGCATCTCGTAAATGTTTAACTGAGGGAATCTCTCTACCCAACCATTCTTCATTCTTGCAAGTGTTCCTGTTGCAGGATCCATATCCATTACTGGTGCATTTATTAACTGCTGAATCCATCCGCCATACTCAACTAAAGAATTCTTGTTTATTCCGTTAACCTGAATAGATATTGTATTTTTTGCAATCATTTCTGGAAGTTGTTCAACAGCATATGATACTTGCTCAATTAATTTATCAAACATCTTAACTGGTTTACCTGTTGCTTTTGCCCATTCTTCTGGCTCTGAAGCAGGCATGTTAAAACAAATACCATATACCACATCTTGATATTCTTTAATTAAATCTGTTCTTGCTTTTGTAAGAGATGTTCCATTTGTCAAAACAATTGTTCTGATATTGTTTTTTCTTAATATTTCTAGCATTTCTGGAAAGTATTTGTAAAGTAACACTTCGTTATAATGTGCAGTATATATAAAATCAAAATTTTCTGAAACAAAAGTTCCTCTTCCAGCAACTAATTGATCAATAATACTTTCAAACAACTCTATAGGCATAGTTGTTCTTTGTGCTAAGGGGTTTTCTGCGTATCTTACTGGGCAAAACCAGCAACCAACATTACAAAGACCATTTGGGTCAATTTGTGCCATTGATATTTTATATTGATAGTCCATTTACCATTTACCTATTGGACATTTTGCTGCTTCTAGTTTTGTTTTTAAACTCATAATGCATCCGCATTGCTTACACTGAGAAGTTAAAGAAATTAGTTCTGGGCATGCTTTGCATATTTCAAATCTAGCACTTGCTTGTTCATCAGTTGAATGCTTTGTTCTTGGATTTAAAAGATCTAACGGAGTTACACCATTTTTTTCTTTATACTGCTGCCATATTGATTTTGACATTTATTCCCCTTAAATAGTTGTTATTCTATTATACCTGATCGTTCTCGGATGCTCTAGGATGTCCAGGCTGCCAAGGCAGGAAGCCTGTCATGTCTCTATCTGTAATGATAAACTTTTCTCCATCAAACCTTGCATGTGGAGAAATAACATATCTGCCATATGGGTAATCATTCAAGTTTAAAACAGTTGGATCGCTAAGAAGAACGCTTCCAAAGTATTCGCTAGTCTGTAGTTCATCTACAACTTCATTATTTTTAATAAATCTGACAGTTATTCCATCGTGGTCTGGGTATAAAGAAGAAATATCTACAACACTGTCGCTATTTAAAAACATATCAGTGTATTCTTGCCAAGTTGGGATATCATAGACACATTCTCCGTCTATTACCCATACCAATGCAACTCCATCAATACCGTCGTTTCCTCTGACATATAATATACTTGAATCTGTTAACATCCTATTCCTCCTTGATAACATCTATTTGCTGTTCCTGTACATGGTGCTCCAGATCCGCAACCGCCAAGATCACACCCTACTGATGCACAGCATCCTACTGATACTCCAAGAGAAGTACACTGTGTTCCATTAAGTGTTGGTGCTGAAGTCGTAGTTGTTGTTGGTGCTGCAGTTGTTGGTGCTGCAGTTGTTGGTGCTGCTGTTGTTGGTGCTGCTGTTGTAGCAGGGGCTGTCGTAAATGATGGTGGGAAGAATGGAGGGAAGAATGGGGGGAAGAATGGAGGTGCTGTTGTAACCCAAGGTGTTGAAGAACATTCTCCAAAGTTATTTGACCAGTAGTATCCGCATGCTGAACATTGTGACTGTGTTAGAGATGATGGCTCTGCACAAGGAGATGCAGTAGTTGTAGTTGGTGCAGGAGTTGTGGTTGCTACAGTTGTAGTTGTAGTAGGAGCAGGTGTTGAACCAGTTGTAGGCGCTGGAGTTGTTGTCGTTGTGGTAGTTGTTGGTGCCGATGTAAATGATGGTGGGAAGAATGGTGGTGCTGTTGTTGCACCATTACAACTTTGTGGTGTTGTATAAACTCCACCTGAAAGGTTGCTTCCTGCTTCTAGATTACAAAGTGACTGAAGTCCTGTTACTGCTGCACCTGATGAAGAATAGTTTCCTTGAACTCCATCGCCACTAGTACAGCATCCATAGTAAGTAGTTAGTGATGGTGCTGCTGTAGTTGTTGTTGATGTAGTTCCAGAACCACACGCTGCAGGAATTCCAAGAAGATTAATAATCTGTGCAGAAGACAATCCTTGTGTAGATGTTGTTCCAGTTATGTTAGATATTCCTGAGCCAGTTGGCGCTGTTCCGTATCCACCAGAGTAGTTTCCACTGAATCCATTACATGTTACATAAATTGCATATGTTGGTGCTGCTGTAGTTGTAGATGTTGTTATAGTTGAACCAGTTGATGTTGTAGAACAGTTAATTGAAGGTATGTTTGATGATCCAGTATAAGATCCAGTTTGAATACCTGTTACTAATCCAGTTGGGCAAGCAGCATCTAAATTATCCTGTGCAGTTGCAAGGCTTACACCGCTTGTTCCAGTAACCTGTGAATTAGATGTGCTGCAACATCCAGTTGCCCAGTATACGCTAGGTGCTGCTGTAGTTGATGTTGTTCCTGAAGTTGTGCCAACAGTAGTTCCAGATGTTGTTCCTGAGTTACAAATTGTACATGATGTTGTTGTTATTGTAAATGCTTGAGTTACCTGGGTTCCAGTCTGATTTGGACCAGAGTATAGTCTGAGGGTTGCTGTTTTTGTTGTACTACAAGTTCCAACTAGCAGAGATGCAGATCCTCCGCCACCAAAGTTTCCATATACTGGGTCTGTCCATCCAGTAGAGTTTGTCACTGCCCAAGAAGAATAGTTACTTCCTGTCCATGAAATTGTTATAGTTGTACAGTCGCTGCTTTCTGTCATTGAATCAATAGATGGTGTTAGTGGTGCTGGAGTTGTTCCTGTTGTTAATGTAGTCTGTGTTGTTTCAGTTGTAATAGTAGTGTTTGTCGTAAATGATGGTGGGAAGAATGGTGGGAAGAATGGAGGAGCAGTTGTTATTGTTGTTCCTGAAGTTGTAGTAGTTCCTGAAGTTGTAGTAGTTCCTGAAGTTGTAGTAGTTCCTGAAGTTGTAGTAGTTCCTGAAGTAGTGGTCGTTGCTGCAGTAGTTGTTGTTGCAACGCCTTCATAAATATCTCCGTATGCGATCCACTCATTTTCTGCAATTTTTAAAAGTGTTGCTTTACCATACTGTGCGTCAATGTACATTTGTCCATTTTTGCTGTTGATAGTAACTCCAGCACTTGGAGAAAAAGTTGTTCTTCCTGTTCCAATTTCAATTAGGTTATACTGATATCCTACTGGTATCTCTACTGCAGAATTCAAAGGAATAGTCAGTGCCATTGGAGAACTAGTGTTAAGAAGAATAGTCTTGCTGACATCTGCTGCTTCCAATGTAAATGCTGAACTTTTTGTAATAATAGTTGAAACATTAGAGATTCTTGGCTCAACATCAAAACTTTCATCAACTGAATTCCAGTCAAGCCCTACTCCAGCAAGTTCAGAATATGCTCCTGTTGATTCTTCTATTGCATTTAATATTTGTGTATTTACATAAGACTGAGTTGCAAGCAGTGCTGTATTTGCTATTCCATGGACATCTGTGGTATCTGAATTATGCGTAGATATTGCAGCATTTCGGTTTACTACTTCTGCTGCATCTGCATCTACCAGATTTTGAAGGTGCTTTGCAATTGATGGGGTTAATAGAAGTGATGTATTTGTATTGGCACCGTCATAGGTGTAAGATCCATAGTGATAAAGCCTTAATGCTGCCTGAATATCTGCTGCATCTGAAAGACCAGGGATTTTGGTATTGAAGAGTCCAGTACCATTAACGGTATTGTCAATATTCTCTTCTGCCACTATAAATCACCCTTTTTCATTATACCACCGTAATAAATAGGTGGACGTTTTTAGGTCCCGTCATAGGGGCCCATTCTCCATCAATATATTCTACACCCTTTATTTCAAGTGGCAAAGCAAAAAACCCTTGACTTGTTTCTAGGTCCTTTACTATAAGATTAGTTGCTAGTGGTCCAGCATTTTCTGGGGAAGAAATAGAATACTGAACATTAAACTTAAGTGGAGTTGGATCTCCAATAGATAGATCATAAATCTCTGTTAAGTTGATTGGAGGTATTACAATTTTTCCATCTAGAGCAGTTACTTGCTTTATAGAAGAATAGAAGTCAGTCTTTAAGGTTAAAACTGGAACCCACTGTAATCCTCCTAGTGCTGCTACTCTTTGAAAAACAGTCTTGTATGTTGTTGAGAATGGATTGTAATCTATTGCAATATCTAATGCCTGGACATCTTGAACAATTGTTTCTGCAACTGCTGCATTTCTTGGATCTCCTAGAACGGCAATAACAATGCTTCCACGGTCTCCTTGTGGACCTATATCTAGGTCTAGGCTTATGCTTTCTGGACCACCAAAAACTGTTAAATCATCATTTGATAAAAGTATCTCTGCCATCAAGCACCTGAAGTTGCAGACGTAGCGCCTGTAACCTGATCTGTAATTGTTATTTTGCCTGTTAGCAAAGTCTGAACAATCTCATACTGACCGCTACCTGGCAATCCTGCTGGCTTTTTTACCTCAACGTCATAAACATATTCTGTACCTGCAATTAAATTAACAGAGTCTCCTGGTCTTATTGCACACTGAACAAATGTATTATCGTCTGATACTCTAGCAAAACACCTAATTGGAACTACTGGTGTAGAAACACCATTTATAATCTGTGTTGAACCACGGGCTGATGCAATTGTGAACTGAGCACTGTCATATGGTGCTACAGTGTCTGTTACATCATCTGGGGTATTTGCATAGTTTGTAGGTATATAAAAAGGACTTAGGTCAAAAACCGTTCCATCGTTCTTTTTCGGGTAGATACGAAATTCAAAGGTATCACCTTTATAATAGTTAAAGTCATAGGTCGCTGGAAATGCCATAGTTTTATTATACCACGCTGACGTAGACAGAATTGAGAATTACAGATGCATCAAAGTCCGTTCTAATTTGAGGAACTGCACCATTTCCCCACATAGCCTTGTCTTCAATAAATATGTTCTGGGTAACTGAAAGGTTGTAGACATTCTGGTACTTTAAGGACCCTACTAACTGAACAAACTCTTGATCCTTGCTTGCAAAATATGTCCTTAGCCAAACCTCAGTATTGGCTGTATAGGTAGTTAGTTCAAAGTTGTATGTTACGAATATTTGGGAGCCTTCTTTTATTCCGTGGAAGTTTAGGGCTCTTTGGTGGCTATTCCAAAGGCTTGTACAGCCTTTAGGAAGGTATGTCTCATTTTGGGTTTTATCTTTTGTGTCCAAGAGAAGCGTTACCCAACCATCGTCTCCTTGAGAGATTCCAAGTTTAATTGGTTTGCTGATTGTATTGGTATAAGATGCCCATCCTGCTTGCTGTCCTGAAGATGATAAAGAACTCAGTCCGTCTTTACCTGCTGGACCTTGAGCACCTTTTGGACCTGTCTTTCCCTCTGGACCTTCAGGTCCTTCTTTTCCATCTTTACCGTCTCTGCCTGCAGGTCCCTGTGGTCCTACTGGACCAGGGACTGGAAGAAATGAAAGCGAATTGTCTGCAGTAGGAGATGCTTGACTTTGTTCTACTTGAGCAGCATAACTAGATTTTTTTGCACCAGGGAAATCCATAGATTTAGAAACAGCCATAACTGTATTATCTCACGATATTATTCAGCAGTTATATATGTACCGTTGATGTAAATCTTTGTTGCAGTAGTTAAAGTTGCTGGTGTACCCTGTTTAAATAGGGCTTCCATTAATGGAGAGTTTGCACCACCTGCTTGCTTTAAGTAATGCAAATCAAGGTCTTTAGTGTTTGCTAAATGATCTGCCTGCAAAACCACATGTCCTGCAATATCTGGATTTACTGTTGGATCAACTAATGCCCATGCTTGGAAGTGATGCATTGTTCCTGTCAATGGCATAAATGGAAGTTCTGCAATGTATTGTCCAGTACCGAAATTTGTCAAGGTAGCAAGATCAATTTCAACAAAGAAAGTAACAGAGCGACCATTCTTAACATAGTGTGAATTATATGTTGGATATGTAGCACCTGTTCCAGTAAATGCTAAACCAGTTGCTTTAAAGTTTGGAGACCATCTTGTGATTTCCCCATTAACACCAGCCCCTGGTATATAAGCAGTTGTTTGTATTGTTTGATCAGGAAATTCAATTCCAAATCCTTCTGATGCTGCAATCTTAATTCCATTGTATGCACTAAGAGTGATGTCTCCTGGTACTGCCATATTTACAATCATTGGCTCTTCTGGTGGAAGAATGATTACTGGAGTATCGTCAAAGGCTCCAAAAGTCCACACATAGTTTCCATTATCTCTGGTAAATACATAATTCCAGCCAGGATTAAATGTAAGTTGTGTGCCATTATTTGATATAGCAGTATATTGTGTTGTATTTGATTGTGAGTCTCTAATTACATTATTGATAATATATTTAACTCCATTATCAATAGTAAAATCATTATAGTCTGGTTCTGCAACTTCTGTAGAAACTATATATGTCGTACTTGATTCAGTGTTAATGTTTTGATATGACCAAGAGTAGTCTTCTTTTTTTGCTTGAATGGTTACATCACCAGTTGAGTCACTTACATGCACCCCTGCTCTTTCGCCACCAAGAATAAGTTCTGCACTAGAATAATCTTGTGCTCCGCCTGCACGAATATGGATGTGGTTTGGTGCAGTTGGATCAATTATAATATGTTGGTCTGATCCAGTATTGTCTGTGTCTGGAAAAAGAACAATTGTATCGTTACCATATCCGTCACCTGAAGAATTATCTGGATTAGAGATATATCCTGAACCAGGAAGTTGGAATCTACCTTCAGAATCCATTCTCCACTCTTGGATTATTTCAGATTCAGAGTCTTCGTTGTTTGTTGTAAAACGAATATCATCTGCTGCATTAAGATGAATATCATCTCCTGCACCAAGGGTTTGAATGTAGAGATCGTCGCCAGCAGTTAAGTATAGATCGCTATCCTCTCCTGCTGCAATTGTCATACCCTTATCTCCAGGAAGACTGATTATGCTTCTACCAGTATTTTCTGAATCATCTGTAAAGATAAAGTCTGCAATGTTTGCTGTACCGCCACCAGTGTTAGTAGAGAATATATCCCACTCTGCAGTGTTGCCAACTGGATCTGCTAAACCACCATTTGATTTTGCAATGTATAAATTGTTATCGCTTCCTCTTACAACTGCAAGATCTGCAACGTATCCATTACCTGAAATGTAGTTTCCTAGATATACAAGTCCTCCAGAGCCATCTGCTCCGTCTTCACCATCAGCACCCTTTGCTGCTAATAGGTTCCAAATAAATCCTTCTGAAGGTGTGTCTCCAACGTTTCCACCATTTGCATTTGCACGGTACCAAAGTTGTCCATTATATGTTGCAATATCTCCAACGGCATATGATGCACCGCCATTGTATTCTCCAGTATAATTCCAAAGAGCATCTGCTCCGTTAGACCCTGCTTGTCCTGCTGGGCCTTGTGGTCCTGGTGCTCCAGAACCTGATCCGCCTGCTGTAGTAAACCGTGCCATTCTTATTCAAGTCCTGTCTTAAGAACTGCAAGGTATGTGGGTGCATCTGCAATTGCATAAAGTGCATCCAAGCCAGGTAGTTCAACAGACCATGCTGCACCAGGTGCTAGACGGTATCCAAAATCTTCTTGATTAACTCCTTCTCCACCAAGATACACATATGCTGTATCGCTTAGGTTTTGAACTGTAATGTCCATGCCAGAGTGCATTCCATTTGGAGTAAGGCGTGTAGCCTCAGTGTTGCTAAGTTGTGGGTTTGAGTGAGTTGTCATGAAATGATTATATCATTTGTTTACTTTGAAAGTTTTATCTTTAATTCTAACCAGTGGTGGCAACTCAGGTCTTGGAGTTGATATTTTAACTACTGCCATTATAGACTACCTGTTACATCTCCAATTACTGAGATGGTTCCAATCAAAGGAGTCCAAACAGTATTTTCATCAATAACTACCTGAAGATCAAAAGTTAGTTCTGTAACAATAGACTTGTATCCAGTACCCCAAAACTGAGTGATAGATGCTGGAGCCATAATATCTACGTATCCTTCGCCTGGTATAACTTCCAGGGAATCCAAGAAGTCAGACTGAGGATCATAAGAAGTAGCCTCAAAGGTCCAATCAAATGTATCAAAATATGTTGCTTCGTCATCTTCTAAAAATTCCACACGAAGCGGAGAGGTATCTCCTCTAACAATTTGCCACTTGATACGAGCAGGGTCTGCTCCAAATATTTCAGGTCCATGATTAGCCATAATAATTGATTATACCATAAAAAATGACTAATACCAAGGTTGGTGGGTATAGGACAAACCAAGGTATTAGCCAATAATAAATTATACCATAAAGG
>Ga0070743_10001234_pt1 | contig 9836 bp, 7 predicted proteins | sample ColrivemetaGS697_FD_70187 | JGI IMG/M metagenome (GOLD analysis project Ga0070743, IMG submission 70187) | Estuarine microbial communities from the Columbia River estuary, USA - metaG S.697 | ecosystem: Environmental > Aquatic > Marine > Intertidal zone > Estuary | place: USA: Columbia River... | reverse complement strand
AGCTAATAAAGAGGCTAAGCAAAGAATAATAAATAGGTCATTAGCTAGAGGAGGCACCATAACCGCTATAGACTTCTTAGCTGCTGGAGCGTCAGGTACTGCAGCAAAATCCATAAAGACTGTTGGCAGAACTGGTAAAGTAGCTAGAGGAGCTGCAACAACAACAATAGAGGCGCTTGGCGGTGCTGGTGGAGAAATTGGAGGTAGACTTGCAGCTGGACAAGAATTAGATACTAGAGAAATTTTATTTGAAGCTGTTGGAGAAGTTCCAGGAGCTGCTGTATCTGGGCCACTTGGTCTTATGAGTGCTCCAAAATATAAGGTGAATAAAGGGGCTTTAAGCAAGAACGACTTCTTAAATGTAGTCAACACCGCTACTGACGAAGAGATTCTATCTATGGATATAACCATAGACAATGACGAGGCAATGGCTGACATATACAATGCCAAAGTCAACAGAGCTAAGACTAAGAAAAATATAGACCCTACAATTACAGAGCAAGAAGATATTGATGCTGTAGTTGATAGAGAGATAGAGATAAAGGAACTAAAGAAAAAAGATTCCTATAGCGCTAAGAATAGAGTAAAAGAACTAGAGGCTGAGATAAAACAAATACAGGAAAAATATAAGGTCGCTCCACAAGAAGAAGTTGTTGCAACTGAACCTACTGCTCCAGTTTCTCCTGCTCCAAAAGTTGCTGATGTAATAAATAGACCCGTTACATTAACTGAACTTGGCGGATCTCCTTTAGACACTCCTATACAGGGAGATATGTTTGTGGAAGGACAGCAAGTTGTTGTAGAGGATGCTAGTGGAAATATTACTGAAGTAGGTAATGTAGATGAAATTTCAGACACTCCTATAGACCAACTGGGTATACAATACACAGAAGCTCAAGTAACCGCTAATTCAGATGGTACTTTAGGAATAGATAACAAAAACTACACGATTCAAGAAGACCTTCCTACTCAAGGATTGGTATTTGATAAAGATGGTAACGTTATAGAAGCAAGCGTCAAAGACGAGACAGGAAAGCCTGTTATGTTTAAGGGCCCTATCGCAGAAGATATCGCATATCAGATATTGTTAAAAGACATAACTACTCCACAACAAACTGAAACTATAAACCAATTACTAGAACAAGATGACGAATTTAGAAAAGCTACAGAAGCTGCCCAAGTCGCAACAGATCAAAATATTAATGAGATTGAAGGACCAATTCAAGTCATTGCAGAGCCAGTTCCAGGAGAAGAAGGAACAATAAATGCAGAGGTTGAAAAGCTTTCAAACATAATAAGAGGGCCTGAAGTTACTTCAGTTATAAAGAATGTTAAAACAGCTCTTTCTAAAATAGCTCCAAACGTGAAGTTTGTTATTCATGACAATGAAGAATCTTACGCGAAAGCTACTAGAGAAGAAAGTTTGGCAGATAAGTCATCTGGTTCATACGATCCTAACACAAGAACAATACATATAAATTCAAAAAAAGCTGACGCAAGAACAGTGTATCATGAGGCTTTCCACGCTATCGTTCTTAATTACGTAAAGAGCAATGCCGAGGCAAAAGCTCTTACAGATAGAATGATTAAAGCTGTTATAAAGGCAGCTCCTGATAATGTTCGTGCAGAGCTTGAAGCTTTCGCAGCTAATTATGACGTCAACGTACAGTCAGAAGAGAAGCTCGCTGAAATGTTTGGCATACTTGCTAGTGAGTACAAGCAGTTGCCTACAAATACCCAGAGTATAGTTAAGAGGTTTTTAGATAAAATAGCTAAAGCTTTAGGCCTTAAACCATTCACTGACTCAGAAGTTATTGACGTGCTTAACTCTTTGGCTGGAAAAGTCTCTAGGGGTGAAACAATTCAGCAATCGGAATTGTCTGCGATAGTAGAAAAAACAAGCAATTATAAATATATTTCCGAGCAGAATGCAGATACTTGGGCTGATGATATGGTCAGGAAACAAAAGAGAACTAAGCCTGATCCAGTTAATACAGTTAAGGCATATAAGCTATTTAGAGTCAAGCCTAACGAGCCTGGAAAGCTATTCCCATTGTTCGTAAATGCCGATGACTTTATAGAAATTGGATCGTGGATAGACGCCGAGGTTGGAGAACTAACGAATGAAGGTAAGGTTAAATCCAAAATTGGAAACTTAGCTTATCGTCCTGGGTGGCATATGGGAGATTTGCCTATAGCTACGCATATTGGAGATAAATATAACTTCAAGAAAGGAACTTCAGATAAGTCACTTAAGAAGCCAACCGCTAGATCTGCAGACCACGTGTGGGCAGAAGTAGAGGTAGCTGCTGATGTGGATTGGCAAAAAGTTGCTAACGAAAGAGCTAGTAAAACAAAAGACGGCAAAGTAATACCTAGGACCGCTCACATCACAGATCAAATACCTGAAGACGGTTACTATAGATATAAGACTAACCCAAATATGACTGGGGAGTGGCTTATTAGTGGATCAATTAAAGTAACGAGAGCGCTTACGGATGAGGAGGTTATTGAAATAAATAACGCAGCTGGTGTAGCTGACTTGCCAAGAGTTAAGCCTATAGACTTAAAAAAGCTAGGGTTTGAAGTTAAAGCCGATACTGAGGAGCTTTCTGTTAGAAAAAGAAAAATAGGAAACTTTGAGGTTTCTTACTTCGAGGATGCTAAAGAATTTAAAGAACTCGTTGACGCTGGACTTGTAGTAAATAACTACGATATCAATCAGTTAGACGGAGTTAAAGTTGCCGTGCATCAACCAGACAACATGTTTGTTGGTACACTATTACATAAAGGAAATCAGTTCTTTAAGGGTCAGGGCGGAGTCTTTTACACTCCAAGCACTGGTAATGTATGGGCGTCTGGTTCAGAAAATTCAGCTAACTCACTGGCTAAGCTTATAAACAATAGCGAAGTTGATGGTGTTAGAAGAATGGCTTTAGTAAGAGGTACAGACCCTAAAATGTTGTCGTCAACAGAGGGGGTGAAAGCAGCTATGTCGATTGTTGAATTGATGGTAGACGATAACTTGATACCTAGAAAAGACTTTAGATCTTCACTAATTAGAGTTGGAAAGAAATACAACGTAGATTTCTCTGGATCTGACTCTTCTTCTTCAATAAGAAAAGATGTTGAAGATAAGTTTATGAAGCCAACAGACTCTACGTTCCAAAAAAGAGGGTTCTTCTTTGAAGACTTAATAGATGATCTATCTAAAACATCTCCAAAGACTAAGGAGAACTCTGATAAAATAAGAGAGTTCTTAGGTTTTAACAAAAGAAAAATAACGTTTGGTAAAGATGGAGTAAAAGACGCTATAGGAAACCTATTAACAGAAAGATTGTTGGTTGACTTACCTAATAGTCATGTTTATGCTATCATCGAAACTACAAGCGAGGTTATTGTTAGACCAGCTACTAAAGAAGAAATATCTAATCCAGAGCATGGTAGCTATCCATTTGTTTTAGTTACAAAAGACGGGTCTAAACCTGTGCTTAAATTGCTTTCATCTAGGCCACATGCAGTAAAAGACGGTGTGTTCAGACTAAAAGACGGAAGTGAGCCGAGTCAAGCAAAGCTAGGCTTAGCTCAAAGAGGAATGGGCGAGGCTGTTGTAACGGCTAGAAAACAACAAAGCTCTCCTGTATATAAAATTATTTCCAAAGGAAAAGAAAATGGTATATCTGACGCCGCTATTCTGAAGTACTTAAGAGATAATGGTTTCGATGTTAACGAAGGATACGATATACTAGACTCAATTAATCAACAAGAAAGAAAGGCTAAGCAAAAAGCTGAGGGTCTTTTTGATCCGGAGAAAAATGTTGTTTCTAAATTCCTTGACTCGGTATATAAAACACTTATGTCCGGAAGAGGGTATAGACCTATATCTATGCAGTTACTTTCTGAGTATAAGGATGGAGCTCTAGAGGCTGAGATAAGGATAGCTAGAAAGAATGTCAAGAAAATAGAAAAAGCTATCAAGGGAGAAAAGGATAAGAAATCCGTCATAGAGTCTATAGATAAGTTTATGAGGGGTGAGAAAGATCATAATGTTCCAGCCTCAATGATAGGTATTGTGTCTGAAATGAGAACACACTTGGATAATCTTTCTAAGAAGCTTGTTGATTCAGGAGCGATAGCGTCAGAAGAGTCTAGACAAAATATCATAAATAACTTAGGCTCGTACTTGAACAGGTCTTACGAGGTGTATGATAATAAGAACTACGCTAAGAAAGTTACTGCAGAAGTTAAACAAGCCGCTAAGAATAAGCTAAGAGAAATCTATAGAGATTATGCTGAGGCAGAATCATTAGAGTCCGGAGTCCCTGTAGAGGTTATCTTAAAGAGAAGGGTAGACCAAGCCATTGATGGTATACTTAACCAAGATGAGGCTAATGAGTTCGTGATGAGATCTAAGGAAGGCGCAAAAAACCTTACCCCGCTAGAACAAAGAAAGGATATTCCAGCTGAGATTAGAGCTCTTATGGGTGAGTATGGTGACCCAGCTATGAACTATGTTCGTAGTATACAGAAGGTAGCTGCTATCATAGCTAATCAAAACTTCCAGAAACAATTAAGAACATCCGGAGAAGGAGTTTACTTGTTCACTGAGCCAACTGGTATATACAATGTCAAGATTGCTGGAGAAAGCTCTACGTCTATGGACATACTTGCGGGCATGTACACGTCTAAGGACATAGCTGAAGCTATGGCTAAGGGAGGTGTGATAGATATAAACCTAGGTCCAGCTCAATGGGTTTATGATTTCATATTAAAGAGTGTTGGCGCCGTTAAGTATACTAAGACCATACTGTCTCTTGGTACACACGCAAAGAACATAATAGGTAACATACCGTTCATGTTAATGACTGGTAACTTTAATTTCTCAGCATTTAATCAAGCCATACAAGCTCTAAGAGCTGAGTATTCCGCAAACGGAAAACCTGAGCTTCTAGCTAAGATGGACGAGTATACTAGACTTGGTATAATAAATCAGAGCACAACACTCAATGAGATAAAGGATCTTCTATCTAGTGGTAAGACTTTTGAAGATGTAATGATTGATAGAACGTCTGATTCAAATTTAACTAGATTAAAAAAGATAGGTAAGGGATTCTTAAGAGCGTCAGAAAAAGCTTACCAAGTTGAGGATGACTTCTTTAAGATAGCCGCGTACGAGTCAGAGAAAGTTAAGTATGCTAAAGCTGTATTTAAAAAGAACATCAATGAGTTAACTGATTCTGAGCTTAAAGAGACAAACGAAAGAGCCGCTACAGTTGTTAAGAATTTATTACCTAATTATGGTAGAGTAGGTGGATATGTTAAACTACTTAAGGCACTGCCTATTGCTGGTACGTTTATATCGTTTACATCTGAATCCGTACGTACATCTTATAACACTATCGATCTTACGTTTAAAGAGATAGCAGATCCAAAGACGAGATCTATTGGCATACAAAGACTATCAGGTATAATGTCTCTTGCAGCTGTAAAAGCTGGCATAATAGCTATGTGGGGTCTATCTGCAGACGAAGAAGATGAGGATGAACTAAAAAATGCTAGGAAGTTTTTACCTTTCTGGGACACCAACTCAACCATTGCGCCAACAGAAATAAAGGACGGGCAATTAAAGTACAGGAGTATAAGCGCATCTGATCCTCACGGATATATGACAAAGGTTTTCAATGCGTATATTAATGCAGATAACTATAATGAAGGCTTAACGAACGCACTAAAGGAAGCTTACCAACCATGGTTGAATCCAGACATGACGTTCTCCGTTATTTCTGAATTATTATCAAACAGAGATAAGAATGGGAAAGCTATATTCAAGGAGGGTGATACCTCAGAGGATAAGGCTCTTAAGATTACTCAGAAACTATGGAAACTTGCTGAGCCCGGTACAGTAACATCTGCAATCAAGATAGCTAAGTCAGAGAACCCTGGAAACGAGGTGATAGGTCAGTTCACTGGATTCAAGGAGCACACTGTTGATGTTCTTGAAACTCTTGGTTACAAATCAAGCGATCTGCGACGAAGAGCTGACGAGTCAGCTTCAGACTACTCAAAGGCTAGGACAAGCTATAATATGGGAAGAACAACTATAGAAGAACTAAGATCACAGTACAGTATATCTAACGAGAGGAAAAAAGCAGTCTACCAGGAAGCTATAGATCTTTATAATGGAGCTATATACTTAGGTGTTGACCCTAGGGAAATAGAACAGAAGATGATGGACTGGGGTATACCTAGATACGTTGTGATAGGAATACAGCAAGGTTTCATACCTGATATGAATGAATAAAAAAAGGGGCTATATGCCCCTTTATTCTTGTACCATTATATTAACTACAATATCTTGCCTATGACGATCTATGTCCTCAAAGAACTTGTTAACGTACTCAGAGAGTATTACCGCATCCTCCTCAGGAAGTGATGCAATCTGGCTGATCATACGGTGCTTGTAGTTCATTGATGTCATTACCATACCTGGATCTATAGCATACACCCTGTCGTATGATTCATTTATCGTCTTCTCAAGTTCGTTCTTGAACATGTTAGCTTTGTTCTTGAGTAGACCCTTCAACTTGTACTCATCCATTATCTCTAAAGCCAGCTGTAATGTGAACAGCAGCTCTACTCCTGTGCTCATCTGCTTGCGGTCTGCGTCCATAGCTCTTCTCTTTTTTGTTCAATGTATTCAATTTCTCTCTGTAGGTAGTCCATTGCCTTCTTAAGGTCCTGGAGCTCCGTGCCTTTCTTCGAGGCCCTTGCGACATACTTAATGATGTTGCCGCGATTAAAATTCAGGTCGTAGTGCTTGACGAAATCTATCACGTCATACCCCTGCCCATTCTCATAGTGGATCTGTGAACTTCTCATTGTATTAAAATAAATGTGTTAGCCTTGCTACTTGCCCGTGATGTTTGTCGTGGATGAATCCCTCTACAGCTTTAGGCGCGTGTTGGTATCCGTTTCTGTGGTGCCAACCATCTGTACCGCTTGGACTTCTAAGGCTCTCTACGGTAACCCCTATATCGTCCTTGACTATCTTGTGGTGAACGTGGTGTGTGTACACGTATCTTCTTTGTTTACCACCTCCGGACCACTGATCGCACTCAACAGCCATTAACTTACCTAGGTCTTGCCACTTAGCTCCGTCACCGTGTGTTGTGCATATCAGATTGTCTCCGTATGCATAGTACTTCCTGTGGGCGATACTAACGTCAAACGTTATGTTCTCACAGTTACGGTACCAGCTGCTAATAGCGTCGGCTAGGAAAAACCCATGAGTGTAGTCGTGGTTAGAAGGGTTATACATAAAGTGCACGTCAGCGGTCTGCATAAGCATATCTATGACATCTATGTATAGTTTCTTTGCAATTAAGAAGTTATCGTACCACATCCCATCAGTGTCCTGTGGCGTACCTGAGGTAGTGGTCCTCCTAGGAGAGTCAATGTGTAGGATGTCGTTTCCTGCCACAAAAACTATCTGATCTATGTCGAACCCCTTAGCCTTGTCAAGTATCCCCTGGACCCCTTCTAAGACTCTCTGTACAGCTATCTGATTGTTGTAGTCTTCACCGGTCTCGAATGATGATGCTAACTTACCAATATGTATGTCAGCTGGATCAATCACTAGCAAATTACCTAACCCCTTGTTGGTTCTCTCAATCTTAGGATACAGCACCGTGTGGTTCTCTACCGCTTCGATGTGGTCCTTAAGCATCTGCTCAAACGTTGGGCCTTCTTCCTCAGCCTTGAACGCTATTGACCAGTGCTTTCCTTTGTACCAGCCATGCTTTACGCTGTCTAGTGATATCCCTACTGACTCGCACTCTGCAGCTAGTGCAGGATGCTCTTCTTTTTTCTTCAGGTTCTTACCCCAATTCCATATTAAATTGTACAAGGCATGCTCACCCTTGTGATACTCACCCGTGGCAATGATTTGATTGTAAACTTGTTTTGGAGTTTGCCCCTGTTGAAGTAGGCTGATTGCGTGTTCTTTAAATTTCATTGGATACTGATTTTCTAACGTAGTCTATCAGATCAGAGAGAGTACGCAGGTTAGATTTAACAGACTCGTAGTCTTCATCGACGAGTCCTTCGTAGATATCGTCACAGACAGAATGAATATCATCCATTATGCTGTTAATCCTTTTTAATCTTGACTCCTCGTACTTCATTGTTGATCACAAAGTTAACTACTTATCAACCATGTATACAAATAAAAATATTAACACTAATCTTTATAAATTGTGAATAAGTTGCCCTCCTCTGGATCTATCTTCTTAATCTCTCTGATTACCCTAGCGGTTAGGCGCTTAGCCTCATCAATCTCCTTTTTGGTAGAGTCTATGCCAAGTTTTGCCCTGTTGAAACTGTCGATCTCTAGAAGCTTATCAATCTTCTGACGATTGGTCCAGTGCTCATGCACAGAAATATTCTCTATTACTTCTTTATCCATAATTTTTCTTTTACAAATTCTAAAAACATGTCCAAGTCTATATCGAACACATCGTAAATAATAATGTCGTAGGCGTTCTCGTATAGCAGGGTAACACCGAAGTATATATCCTCGCCAAAATTGTCAACCTTAATAGCAAATGTTTTGTACGCTGATATATCCTGGTCAGGACTTGCGTATGAGATCTCCTCTATAATATCCCACTTGAGGTCCTCCCAGTTCTTGTCTAGGTACATATCGACGAAGTAAGAAACAGTGATACTGTTAATCGCCTCTGTAGACTTCTGTTCTGAATCCATGCTTGTCTAGTTCCTTTAGTCTGTATTCTTGTATAGGGCTAAGCTTACCCTTTGGAGTCTTAATCTCCGAGAATATAACCCCGGAGCCGGGCGGAATAGCAAGCACGTCTGGTATCCCATTCTTATTTGTCTTGATCAGCTTCAGAACATAGTAGCCCTCTTTCTCAAGTTGGTCTATCCTTTTCTTCTGTATCTGCTGCTCAGTCATGTTACAAAGATATCAAATCAGCTCTAAAATGCGACAGCGTGTAGTCTTTTTTATTGCTAACAGCCTTATAAATCTTACCTTCTATACCATTCTTAGCGAAGACCCAGTATATTTTGTTGTGCTTCCTATCCTTTGTGGTCATCCTATCCCTAGCCTGCCAGTAGCTCGTGGCACTGAAGTCTATGTTGTAGAAAACAATATAGTCTGCATTTTTTAAGGATATACCCTCACGACCGCTAACGATTTGTAAAGCTATAACCTTAAACCTACCGGAATCAAAGTCACTAAGGTTGTCGCAAAGATCTTTACCGAACACACGCTTGAGCGCGTTGTACTCCTCCTTGAACTTGTAGAACACACCGATCTTGTCCCCTTCAAATTTCCACTTGATAAAGTTAGCCTTGCTAAGGTCAATCACGGCGCTGTTGCCACTCTCAAACTTAACAGTACCACTATAAAGCTGGTGCAGCTTAGACATTAGCTTTACACCAGTGTCTGCAAGTATGGTCTCTGACTTACCCTCAACCACAAGGTCTCTCTTCAGTCTCTTGCAAAGATCGTAGGTCTTCTCCTCCATGTCAACATACAGCACCTCCTCCTCGATAGATGACTCAAATCCTGCCTGCTGCTGTGTGTACGATATAGTGTAAGGTTCCATAGATTCTATGATAGACATCTTACCATCGGTGTAGTCGTTGATGTTGAACCCGTTGATCTTTTTCTGTGTTACGTTCACGTACGCCGAAGCAAACTTGTAGAAGTTCTTGTGCTCAGAAAACGGATTCCCTGGAACCCCATATACCTGGTGGTACATCTGTGAGTAAGACTCAGGAGTAGGTGTCCCGGACAAAAAGATCACGTACGG
>Ga0070743_10001232_pt1 | contig 9839 bp, 9 predicted proteins | sample ColrivemetaGS697_FD_70187 | JGI IMG/M metagenome (GOLD analysis project Ga0070743, IMG submission 70187) | Estuarine microbial communities from the Columbia River estuary, USA - metaG S.697 | ecosystem: Environmental > Aquatic > Marine > Intertidal zone > Estuary | place: USA: Columbia River... | reverse complement strand
TTTTATTGTTGATAATTCACAATTATTTTCAAGGTTACATTACAGAAACATACTTTTTGCATTTTCCGGAAAGAATTAATATTGGTTTTGGGAAATATTCAATTCATCCATTATACGCTTCAATTTCGGTAATAATTTCTCTTATTTTTTCTGTACCGATTTTTGAAAAAGCCAAAACTAGATCAACGAAGCTATTCGTCTTATTGAGCGCTATATTTTTATTCGCTATACTACTACTGCTGGCTCGTAAAAGCGCAATATTGATCACAGGTTTAATATTCGTGGCTCACTTTTTTAAACGTAGAAATAGAAAACATTTACCATATTTTTTTATTGCATTATTAACGTGCTCTGCACTAATTTATATAATTGATCCATTATGGCTGCGTTTTTATGAGCTAATCGAAACAATACAACATTCAGGCCAGACCTCAACAGGCTCAACCTATACCAGGCTTAATATCTTCAATTGCTCCTTAGACGCAATCAAAAATGCGCCCTTTTTTGGGTATGGTGTTGGAGATGTTAAAGAAGTTTTGACTGTTTGTTTTTTAGAAAACAACAGCACTTATTATAATACGCACAACCAGTTTTTGGGAGCTTGGTTATCGGCAGGTTTTTTCGGAACTAGCTCTTTAGTTTTAATATTTTTTCAGGGGTTTATATCCGCTTTAAAACACAAAAACATCATTCACTTCTCTATATTGTCTTTGTTCTTTTTGATGGCGTTAATAGAAAATATTTTAGAAAGGCAGGACGGAATTTTAATTTTTTCGTTTTTCACCAATTTTTTTATTTTTATGGAAACATCCAATAGTTCTAGAATTACAACCTATGATATTAGATAACATTTTTAGGTTTATAACAAACATCTCTAAAGACGTCAATCAAAGGAAGTCTTTTTCTTACGTTACAATAAGAGGGCTTTCGATTGCATCAAACTATTTGTTTTCTATTTTAGTTATTAATCTGTTTTCCAAAGATAACTATGGATTATTTGTTTACGGGCTATCTATATTTATGATATTAAGCACTTTGTTAAAAGCAGGAGTTGACGTTCACTTTGTTAAAATATTTTATAAATTTGAAAAGACTGGAACCCCTTATTGGATTAAAAAATTAGAAAAAAGGATCGTTTTAAGTTCAATAGCTACAGCTCTTTTAGTTGCAATAATTGTTTATTCATTTAATCTTGTCGGTAATGCCTCCGCCGCAATAATTCCATTTATAATTTCGGTTCCTTTATATGTTTATGTACACTTAAACTCAGCAAAGTTAAGGGCGATCTCTAAAATTCTTCAGTTTGCCTTTCTAAACGTTGCCGGTAGAATTGTTTTCAGCTTGATACTTTTCTTGATCTTTTATTATGTACTTTTTTTAAGATCCCCATTTATAATTTACGCATCCCACTTTTTTTCGGTTCTTTTACTTTTGCTGTTTTCGTGTTTATGGATTAATAAAAGTTTTTTTTATAATAACAACCACAACAAACGCATCCCCAAGTCTTTTAAAAAACAAAACAAGGCTTTAATGATAAAATCATACATTACGGTTTTTTTCTTATGGGGCGACAGGTTTTTTTTATCTCTTATATGCACTCCAGAAATGGTAGCAGAATATGATGTTTCTTTGAAAATAGCGATGCTTATGATGGTAGCTATAGAGGCCTTAAAGTCAAGTTATGCACCTGTTTTCGCACGTCATGCTGGAGACCCAATAGCATTAAAAAAACACATTAAAAAATCCACAAGAGTAGGTGTTGTTTTTAGCTTTTTAATTTTGGTTTGTCTGATCACACTTGGTAAGTTTATCCTTGGAGTCTTTGGCCCTGAGTTTATAGCTTCTTATCCACTTGTAATTATTATCTCACTTGGATATTTCTTTTCAGCAATATTTGGGCAAGCTGACAATGTTATAGAAATGTGCGGACTGGCTAAGTATTATGTGAAACCGTATTTTGTTGTTATTCTAATATCATTAATTTTAGGCATTCTCTTGTCATTTAAATTTGGCTCTATTGGAATGGCTATTGGGTTTTCTGTTGGAAACGTTTTGTTTCAAGCGACAGCTTACATGATCACTTATAAAAGACTTGGTATAAAAACTAGAGTTTTTTAGCTTTACAACCTTAATAAAGGCTATACATTTTAGATAAATATTTAAGTTGAACTTTCTTTTTGTATTTTTATTTCCGTTAAATTTGTTTCATGAAAATACTTGTAATTGGCCCTTTCCCAGAGCCTATATTCGGGGTTAGCCTTTCTAACGTGGTTTTGACGACAGGCTTAAGAACAAAGGGCTTTAAGGTTAAAACTATAAACACTTCAACCTCAAAGAAAATCAATCCTACCAGTGGAGATTGGAGTTTTAGTAAATTAGTGTTTTTCAAATATTACTTACAATTATTTAAAGTCATAAACTCTGATGTCATTTACTGTACTACTGGTCAAAGCTTTTTTGGAATATTAAAATACGCTCCGTTTGTATTATTAGCCCGGGTACTAAACAGAAAAACTGTCGTACATGTTAAGGGGGGTTATTTAAAAGCCTCTTACGAGAATATGAATAATTTTAAAAAGATAGTTTCTAAGCGTGTTTTGCAACTATACAACAAAGGCATTGTCCTTTCGGAATCGTTAAAGCCGCTTTTAGAAGAGTTTTTAGACCCGGAGAAAATTTTCATTCAACACAATTTCATTCAACACTCGCTGATTCTATCAGAAAAAGAGGTGTTTAAGCGCAAGGATTTTGAAGGCATCAGGATTATCTTTTTAAGCAATTTAATTCCAGAAAAAGGAATTTACCAATTGCTAGACGCTCTAGATGAATTAAATTCAAAGGGGACAAAATTTGAAGCCAAGATAGCTGGACATATTCCCAATAACCAACAAGGGATTATTGAAAGAATGTCAAAAATTAAAAATCTTGAATTTATTGGCGTTGTTCGGGACAACGTTAAAGCTGATCTATTAAGTTGGGGTAATGTTTTTTGCTTACCTACCTATTATTCTATGGAGGGCCAACCAATATCTATTTTAGAGGCTATGGGGTTTGGCAATGTTATAGTCACAACAAAGCACGCAGGTATTCCTGATATTTGTACTGATAAAAACGGATTATTTGTGGAAAAAAAAGATGTTGAAAGCCTCGTAAATCAACTAAAGAATCTTACAAATAATATCAGCTGGGTTGAGGAAACCTGTCGCTTTAACTTAATTCAGGCCCGTAAGCTTTACTCTGAGGAAGCATTTGTGAATGGAGTTATCAAAATAATGAAATCAAAGTAGCTTAAAGTTATTCAACCTTATAAACCCTAGTAAACAGCGGATTTAGTATATTAGATTTTTAACTTTATTATATTTTGATTAAAATTAGCCTAAATTATGAGTATGAGCTTTCAGGAATTAAAAACATATAAAAACCCAAAAAATTTTAGAGGACGTTCAGTTTTTATGGTCCAGCTTTGGTGGTTAGTTTATTTTTTTTTATTTAGACCCTCCCCTCAAATAATGTATGCTTGGCGGCGCTTTTTACTTAGAATTTTTGGGGCTAAAATAGGAACTAAAGTAATTATTAGACCCTCAGCTCAAATCACATATCCGTGGAAAGTTAAAATTGGCGACTATAGTTGGATCGGAGATGAAGTGGTCCTTTATTCTTTGGGAAATATTGAAATAGGGCGTAACTCCGTGGTCTCTCAGCGCAGCTACTTGGCCGCAGCAACCCATGACTATTCGTCCAAAAGCTTTGATATTTTTTCAAAAAACATATCTATAGGCTCTAAATGTTGGCTAGCTACCGATGTTTATGTTGGCCCTGGCGTATCAATAGGTGATGGAACGGTGGTTGGTGCTCGAAGCTCTGTTTTTAAAGACTTGCCTTCGCAAAAAATATGTGTTGGCAACCCTGCTAAACCAATTAAAGACAGAACATCAGAAAAGTGAAGAAAACAGAAATCACATTCATTGGTTTAAATTTTGCGCCAGAAGATTCGGCGATAGGTCTTTATTCTTCTGAATGGGTAAAACAGCTCGAGCTCGACGGCTACAATGTTACAGTAGTCACGGGATTTCCATATTATCCTCAGTGGAACATCCTTGACAAGTATAAAAATAAAACTAGATTTTTAAAAGAATATAGTGGGCGCACTAAAATATTAAGGTACAAACAATACGTTCCTAAAACACCTACTTTTTTTAAGCGCGTACTTCATATTATCGATTTTACGATAGGGTCATTTTTTAATCTATTAAAAATTAAAAAATGTGATTTAGTTATTGCTATTGTGCCATTCACTGCTTCTGCTTTTTTAGGCTGGATTCAAAAGAAACGATTTAACTCAAAATTTTGGATTCATATTCAAGACTTTGAATTTGATGCCGCTTTGCAATCAAAAAAAAAGTCTAAAGCTGGCCCCGCCTTTTCATTAATGTTTAGACTAGAATCGTGGCTGTTTAGTAAGCCCGATGTTGTAAGTACGATAAGTCATTCTATGACTCACACATTGAGGAAGAAATGTAATACCCCAAGTTTTTATTTGCCTAACTGGGTTAATCCAGATACTATTAACCCAGCGACAGCAAATCCTCATAGATACATAAGCTCTCCTAAAATAGTTTTATTGTATTCAGGAAATATAGGCGAAAAACAAGACTGGAACAGCTTTGTTGAGTTTTGTAACGACATCAACCAAAATAAATATGAAATATTAATAGTGGGGGATGGATCAAAAAAAAATTGGTTAGTAGAGATGACAGTGCATTTAACAAACATAAAGCATTACCCGCCTGTTCCATATTCAGAACTATCAGATTTGCTTTGCTCTGTTGATATTCATTTATTATTTCAAAAACCGGACTTTTTAGATATTGTAATGCCTTCCAAAGTATTAGGAATGATGGCAAGTGCCAAGCCTTCATTAATAATAGGACACAGGGAGTCTGAAATTAATAGTATTTTCAAATCAATTAATATTGGCCTCTATTTTGATAGGTACACAAAAGAAGTAGTAACTGAACTGGATAAAATAAGCAGACAGAGCTCTCAAATGAAAGAAATGGGAGAAAACGCTAGAGCTTATGTTATTAAAAACTTCTCAAAGGATAGAATTCTTAAAAAAGCACAAAAAAAAATAGAATTACTTTAGATATATCTACGCATTCAAATAAGACAGGAGTAATAATTAGTTATCTTTGAAAACTAATTAAATTGTATATGTCAAAAACTATTCTTATTTCTGGAGCTGCAGGGTTTTTAGGGTCTCATTTGTGCGACCACTTTGCTGACCATGGATTTAGGGTCGTTGGGGTAGATAATTTCATTACAGGCGATAAAGACAATATTCAACATCTATTTAATCACTCTAATTTCCAGTTTTTAGAACACGATGTTACTGTTCACCTTGAAATCAAAGAACCTATAGATTATATATTACATTTTGCCTCTCCGGCAAGTCCTATAGATTATCTTAAAATACCTATTCACACCCTTAAGGTGGGCTCCTTGGGGACCCATAATTTATTGGGTTTAGCAAAAGCCAAACAAGCGCGTATACTAATAGCATCCACCTCTGAGGTTTATGGCGACCCCTTGGTACACCCACAAACTGAAGATTATTATGGAAATGTTAACTCGATTGGACCTAGAGGGGTCTATGATGAAGCCAAGCGCTTCCAAGAGGCAATAACAATGGCCTATCAGCGTTTTCATGGTGTGGAAACTCGAATAGCACGAATATTTAATACTTACGGGCCTAGGATGCGCTTAAATGATGGTCGAGTCATTCCTGCATTTATGGGTCAAGCGCTAAGAAGAGAAGATCTTTCAGTATTCGGGAAAGGCACTCAAACACGTTCTTTTTGTTATGTCGACGATTTGGTGAATGGAATTCACAAATTATTATTTAGTGATTATAATTATCCAGTTAATCTTGGAAACCCTGAAGAAATAACGATAATCGAATTTGCAAAAGAAATTTTAGAACTCACAAAATCTAATCAAAAGATTGATTTCAGACCGTTACCGGTAGGCGACCCGTTGAGGAGGCAACCAGACATCTCATTGGCAAAAAATGAGTTAAATTGGCAACCCACTACATCAAGGTTGGACGGAATGAAAAAAACCTTCGAATACTTTAGTTGTTTACCAAAAGAAAAATTATACAAGACAGATCATAAGGATTTCTCTAAACACATAAAGATCTAAGTGGCTTTATTTCAGCAACATCGTTATTCAGGGCTAATAAGACCCATTTCTTATGTTACTGATTTAGTATATATAAATATACTTGGTGCTTTTTGTTTTTTTAATGAAGCTTCATCATTAAACTTTTCGCTGTCAATCTCAATTGGTTGGACAATTACAGCTCTAATATCACAGTTTTACGAAGTTTATAGGTTCTCGTTTATTACAAGAGTTTTTACTTTACTAGTAAGACAGCTTTTATTCTTCACGCTTTTAGTATTTGCTTATTCAGGTCTGCACACCTCCCTTGGCCTAACACCAATTAGTATTATTAAGTACATAGCACTATCCTCTTTATTTATCTCGTTTTCTAAGTATGGAATGTTTTTTTTATTAAAAAAATACAGAGGCAACTATAAATTAAACAATAGAAATACGGTCATTTTAGGAGCAAATCGCCAGGGGTCTTTATTAGAAGATTTCTTTGAGGCAACCCCGCACTTAGGTTTTCAGAACAAAAAAACATTTAGTGTTAAAGAACTTAGTAAACACGAATTAGAGTCTATATTTAGCTATATCCTCAATAATAAAATTGATGAAATTTACTGCTCAATTTCAGAACTTAACAATAGAGACCTATTATCTATAGTTAATTTTGCGGACAACAATCTTAAAGTTGTAAAGTTCATTCCAGAAAGCACCCAAGTTTTGTCAAAGAAACTCAAGCATGATTTTTATGGGGTTATCCCCATCTTATCATTTAGAACTATTGCATTAAATGACCCCTTTAACCTTTTCTTAAAACGCGCATTTGACGTTGTATTTTCATTAATGGTTATTGTTTTTATACTTTCATGGCTTACACCAATCTTAGCCATATTAATTAGTTTAGAGTCTAAAGGCCCTGTTTTTTTTACCCAACTAAGAAATGGACATAATTATAATTCCTTTAAGTGTTTTAAGTTTAGGTCTATGATTATAAATCCAGCTGCGGACCTTATACAAGTTTCTCGTGATGATGACCGAATCACCACGGTTGGAAAGTTTCTCCGCAAAACAAGTATTGATGAAATCCCTCAATTTTTTAATGTATTTCTTGGCCAGATGTCTGTAGTAGGGCCAAGACCCCATATGCTTAGCCACACAGAAATTTATGCTAAATCTATAAATAAATTTATGGTTCGTCATTTTGTGAAGCCAGGGATTACTGGACTAGCGCAGGTAAGTGGATTTAGAGGCGAGATAGAAACAGAGAAAGACATAATTGGACGAGTTAAGCACGACATTTTTTATATAGAAAACTGGTCGTTTTTTTTAGACACCAAAATTATTGTTCAAACAATACTTAACTTTTTAAAAGGAGAAGAAAAAGCATATTAACACAATTTACCATCATGAATATTTTAATATTAGGAGCTGGAGGCAGGGAACACGCATTTGCTTGGAAAATTTCTCAAAGTCCGTTATGCAAGGAACTATTTGTTGCCCCAGGGAACTCCGGAACCTCTACCTTAGCTACTAATCTTAATATTAGTGTAACCGATTTCGAAGGAATTAAAAAGCATGTTTTAGTTTACAAAATTAACATGGTAGTTGTAGGGCCGGAAGACCCTTTGGTTGAGGGAATACATGATTTTTTTCTGAATGACATTGAACTAAATCATGTGGCTGTCATTGGGCCTCAAAAAGCAGCAGCCCAACTTGAAGGCAGTAAGGAATTTGCTAAAGAATTTTTACTTCGCCACGAAATCCCAACGGCTGCATATAAGAGCTTTACAAAAAAATCACTAGAACAAGGCTATTTGTTTCTTGAATCCCTTAAGGCCCCTTATGTTCTCAAAGCTGATGGGTTAGCAGCTGGGAAGGGTGTGCTAATATTGTCAGACATTAACGAAGCTAAAGAAGAGCTTAAAAGCATGTTGGTAGACTCAAAATTTGGAGAAGCCAGTACTAAGGTTGTTGTTGAAGAGTTCTTGGATGGAATTGAGCTTAGCTGTTTCGTATTGACTGATGGAAAAAACTATAAAATTTTACCAACAGCTAAGGACTATAAGCGAATAGGTGAGGGCGATAAAGGACTAAACACTGGAGGGATGGGCGCAATTTCCCCTGTTCCCTTTGCAGGCCCTGTTTTATTAAGTAAGATAGAAAATAGAATTATAAAACCTACAATCGACGGGTTAGTCAAGGACAACCTTCCTTATAAAGGGTTCATCTTTATTGGCTTAATTGTTGTGGACAATGAACCATTGGTTATTGAATACAATGTGCGCATGGGTGATCCTGAAACTGAAGCCGTTTTACCAAGAATAAAAACGGATCTCGTAGAAGTTTTTCAAGCTATAGACAACGAATCTTTAGACGAAATTCAAATTGAAATTGACCCTCAAACAGCGGTCACCGTAATGCTTGTTTCTGGGGGGTATCCAGAAGCATATGAAAAAGGAAAACAAATTACAGGCTTAGAAGACATAAAAGAATCCATGGTGTTTCACGCGGGGGCAAAAAATGTAGCTGGAACGATTTTGACTTCAGGTGGCCGGGTGATGACCGTTACTTCATATGGTGATGACCTAAGGTCTGCCTTAAAAACATCATACAAATCTATAGAAAGCATCAGGTTTGAAGCTATGAATTACCGAACGGATATTGGCTTTGACTTACAAGAATGAGTGTGAAGAAATACTTTTGTCTTCTTCATTATTATCGCTAAAAGATTTTAACTGTAACATCCAGTAAACGAAGGCAATAACACCAATACCTATAAAAACCCATGTAACTATATTGGCACCCCACCAGTTGGTTAACTCTAGCTCTCTGAGCTCATGAAAAGGCACGAAAAGAATAGATTCACAAAGGTCTTGAATGGAATTAAATAAATCTTTCATAAGTCATTAATTTATTGTTATGTGGGTTAATAAAACAAATATTTTATTAAGTAAATTAAGTGTAATCATTATAATTTCATAATAGTCTTATATTTACTTTGCAAATATAGTCAACACTTTATATGATAGCAAGCTTTTTCAAGACATCTAAACCAATTCATTATATAATTTTTTCAATTGTGCTAACATCGCTGTTTGTATACAATAGAATTATCGGACGAAATTTTGTAAGCAATGTTTTTAATTCTTTCAACGAGTTATCATACTTTCTTGTTTTAATAGCCTCTCTTTTAACTCTTGTTTTTATTGTGACTAAGAACAATTTAACGCACAACAACAGTTTTGCGGCCCTCTTTTTTTGTTTGTTTATTATGGCTTTTCCACAAACTTTACAAGACCCCTCTAAATTAATAGCAAATCTTTGTGTGCTTCTTTCTCTACGCAGAATAGTCAGCCTAAACAATAAAACAAATATTGCTAAAAAATTATTAGATGCCAGTCTTTGGGTTTGTTTGGCAATTTTATTTGATTTTTTTTCAATCTTTTTTTTTATGCCGCTAATTATGGGCCTTATTTTATATTCGGCATTTGAAATAAAAAACATATTCATTGTTTTTTGTAGCATATTAGCATTTGGAGTTCTTCTATCTTCTTTTAATTTATTGGTTTACAACCACCTCCCTGTTTTTAGTGATTACTTTACGTTTAGTAACGTTAAAATTCAAAAAAATATATTTCAAAACGACATAATGTTTAGTGCTTTTATGT
>Ga0070743_10001212_pt1 | contig 9910 bp, 9 predicted proteins | sample ColrivemetaGS697_FD_70187 | JGI IMG/M metagenome (GOLD analysis project Ga0070743, IMG submission 70187) | Estuarine microbial communities from the Columbia River estuary, USA - metaG S.697 | ecosystem: Environmental > Aquatic > Marine > Intertidal zone > Estuary | place: USA: Columbia River... | reverse complement strand
GAACTCCTGTTGTTGATTCAATAGGAGTTTTTTTATGTGCTGTTGAAAGGCAATCGATGATTTAATAATTCTAGCATCTACTGTTTCACCACCAAGAGTGTCGTGATAATCAGGATGAACAAAATTCTTAGCATCAAAGTTATTTATATTAGAACGGATAGGTTCTCCAGATAGAGCACATGTCCAATCGATAGTATCGTAGCTCTCTTCAAGTTCCTCAAGTTTCATAAAACATCCAGTTGACCAATCATAATAATATTTGTCCCTATGTGATTGATGTTTAAATTTACAAACCTCAAAAATAATATGTAGAAACTGATCATCTTGAGCCCTTTCCTTAATTAGTGGATTTTCTAATAGTAATCTTCTCTGTTGTCGCGAAAGACCTTCATAACAAACACCATACCTATTTCTTGGATATGGTCCACCAGTTCTTCGAATCTTAGGATATTTGTTATTGTAAGCCATTAGAATATTTATCTGAAACATATTCAATATTGTCTATATAATAGCTATAAAAATAAATTATATATGATTCACGCGTTATTTACGGAAAAGTATCGTCCCAAAAATTTAGAAGATTTGATTTTGCCAGAAAGAGTAATGTCAAAATTTAAAGATGGTTTAACTCAAAACATGTTATTGGCTGGAAGTCCTGGAACAGGAAAAACTTCGACAGCAAAAGCAATTGTTCAGCAGTTCGGTCTTCCATATATTTATATCAATGCTTCAACAGATACTTCAGTTGATGTGATTAGAACTCGAATTACAGATTTCTGTTCAACTATGTCGATTTTAGATGACCAAGGAAAATTCAAAGTGGTTATCTTAGATGAGGTTGATGGGGTTTCTGACCAGTTCTTTAAAGCTCTTAGAGCAACAATGGAACAATTTGCATCAAATTCTCGTTTTATTGCAACATGTAATTATGTGAATAAAATTCCAGATCCAATTCTTTCCCGTTTCGAAGTAATTAATTTTGACTTTGATAAATCAGAAGAGACCGAATTGACAAAGAAATATATTAAGCGAGTTTATGAGATTTGTGGAAAAGAGGGAATGACAATTGAAAAACCAGCATTAGTTGAATTTGTTCGTCGTAATTTCCCAGATCTTCGTAGTACCCTAAATAAGCTGCAAGGTTATAAAACACAAGGCACAACAAATATTACAGCAGAGGACGTTAAGAAATTTAACTCAGTCTATAAAGATGTTTTTGAGTTAATCTTTAATGAAATGGATCCTGTTAAAAACTATAAACATCTTGTTGGTGAATATGGAAATAGAGTCGATGATGTACTTCAAACTTTAGGAGAGGAATTTATTGAATATATCCAAACAGAAAAACCTCAAAGTGTTCGACATATTCCACAAATAGCAATTTGTGTTGCGGAGCATCAAGCTCAAAGAACGTTTGTGATAGACCCAGTTATTACACTTCTATCATGCGTTTACAAAATACAAGAAATTGTAAGAAACTAAAATAAATTGATAAAAGTTTTACCGTGTCAAAACTTTTGTTTATATTTACATAAATAAAGATATAATTATGAAATTAGGAAAACATACCTTGATTATCGACGGTAATTACTTTGTTCACAGTAGATTATTCGTACTTCCCCGTCCTAAGGGAGAACAATTGCTTGGAAATCGTGATGGTCAAGAACAGTTTATGCGAAAGTTGTGTATTGACTTCGCATCAGAGGTTAGAAAGTTAACTCCATTTGTTGATCAAATCGTAGTTGCTGTAGATTCAAAATCTTGGCGTAAAGACCTATTTCCAGCTGCAGAATATAAAGGCACCAGAGTTGCTGATAATTCTGTTAACTGGGAAAATGTATTTAATGTGTACACAGAATTCCAAAACATCCTTGCAAAACATGGTGTTGTTATTCATAAAGTACCTGGTGCAGAAGCTGACGATATCCTATTCGGATGGTCGACTCAATTAAACAATGAAGGTAAAAATTGTATTGTTTGGACTGGTGACCGTGACTTAATTCAATTAGTTGATTATAATAAAGCAACTGATGCGTACACTCTATGGTACTACAATTCGCAACGTAAGCTAATTGCATTTGAAGGATTCCAAGAATTACTAGAAAGTGCTGGAGCCTCAGATATGAGTAATGATGATATGTTATTTAACATGTCTTCTAATGAGGTTATGAATGACAAGCTTAAAGAAGATTTTCAGGCTTGGGTTCTTAAGAATAGCGTTAAAATCGAAGAAATTAATTGTGATGATTTTATCTTCTCAAAGATTTTACAAGGTGACAAAAGCGATAATATCCAGTCAGTTGTTACATGGACTAAGCGTACAAGTACCGGTACTATTAGAAACTATTCAATCACTGAAAAGCAGGCTCTTCAAATCCTTGAAAAATACAGAGAAATTGAAGGTAACTTCCACATTGACCATTTCTTTTCATCGAACCAGGTCGACACTATCGTTGCTATGATTCATGAAGTTGTTGGTAAATCTACAGTTGAAGAGATCAGATTGCGATTCAATCAAAACCTTGACTTAATGCTACTTCACTATAACACAATACCTGAAGGAATATTAAAGAGCATATATAATGAAATTGATAAAGATTTTAAAGTTGAACCGCAGTTGTCTGGACTGACTCAGATGGAAAAGATACTTGAAGGAACCGAGTGGAGTTCTAACACTTCAGTAGGAAAAGGCGCCCCAAAAGGATTTGACCCATTTGCAACCTTAAAATTGGATGAGGTAAACAAATTACCAGAAACTAAAAAATTAAATACATTATTTTAAGATGACAAACGAGGAGATTTTAACAGAATTGTTAATTGAAGCACATGATGAAGGTATTTTTGATGAGCTTATGTCTGAAGTAAACAAATCCGATACTTCTCGTATAAATAATAACAATAGACTTGAACTATTCGAAAAAGCCATAGAAAATGTTAGACGAAACAAAACTGTTTGATTTTATTAAAATAATGTTCACCAAACAGAACGATTATAAAAAAATTACGAATCATAATAAGAAGCGACATCATTTCATGATTAATCGCTTCTTTGCGATTCAATATCCCGCAAATGCCCAATTCTTTAATAAGAATGGAATCAATCCAATCGCTGTTATTGATAGTTGGTCACTTGTTGCCGCAAGATTTAAAAGTGTTCCAACTTGGATTTATACAAAAACCAAGAAGGCAGAAAAAGAAGCAACTTCAAAAAGCAAATATATACCATCAGAAGAGGCTATCTCATTCTTTATGGAAAGAAATGAAATAGGTAAGAGAGAATTTAAAGAACTTGAAAAATTTGCTAAAGAAGACCTATATTTAACTTTACAGAAGTTAGAAGATTCTATGCAAGTTTACTAATATGTAAATTTATGGAGCAATTCGATTTAAGTCTAATGCCAACTGCAGTAGACGTTACACTTTACAAATATAATTACATTGATAATAAATTATGGACTCAACTCCATAATCAGACCGAATTCATACAAATATCTGATGAATCGGTGATGGTATCAACGAGCCAACTAAAGGCTGTTCTTGAAACAAATTATCTTTCAATAATTAACAAAATTAAAACCGTAGGTTCTGATGTAATTCATAAAGAAATAAATTCAGTTTTCTTTTTGTATCAAATGTGCTTGGAGATGGAGAATCTTCAATACATTAAATTCAATTTGAATATGGACAAGAGTTACAGTAGAATGATTGAAATTGATAATAAGAAAATACTTCAATTCAGTTTTAAAGTAATCACAGCAACCTTAAGACTTTTCGATCTTTACACTGAGGATGAATTGCCAAGAGTTAATAAAATACTTGAAAAGATCGGAGTACTCCACCCAGAAAGACCATACAATAGAGTCTTCGCAGCAGAACTATCTGATGGAATTGATATGTATGTTGGACTTCATGGAGAAGATGACCATGAGTCCGGAATAGTCCTTGATATTCTTGACATTTTAGAAGCAAAATTAGAGCCAGAAAACGCATTAATACTCATAATCACCGATTACTAGAAATTTCAAGAATATATACAGTATAAAAATACTGTTATCAATGAAATTTTTTAGTAATTTTGGAAAGAGAGAGGGACTAGTTTATATCATAGTTTCTTTATGGGTAATTATGGGACTTTTAGGAGCCTATAAAAATGCTAGCTTTGCAGATCTTGCAATCTACTTTGGATCCCTTACAGCATACGCTGCAACATATATTTGGGCTGAAGCAAAACGTCCAAGTGAAAAAACTGCAATCTTTAAAAAAGGACCTAACTCGAGACGAGAGGTTATGATTTATGTTGTAGTTATAATTTGGGCTATAGCTGGAGCCGGAGCCATTTGGTTTAAGGCAAATATTGGAGAACTTGCACTTTACTTTGTTTCATTAACAGGATTTGTAGCATCTTGGATTGCTGGTGAAGTTTATACACCACAAGACAACGTTAACAAAAAAATGGAAGGATAATGGTAACAGGTCAAACTGCAAACGCATACGGTGATTTTTTCATAGCATCATTAATAGAACCTCTTAATGCCATACAAATAATTGATTGGGAAATTGTAGTTGGTGTTAAAACACCTTCTATGACCGGAACTGTCAATACATTTTCTGGAAATAATACTATAATTGGTAATGGAACTCAATTCACCCAATCATTTATCGTTGGAGACATAATCATCATTGGAAATATTGAGTACACTATTGAAACTATCGTTTCTCCTCTTGAACTTACAGTTGAAGAGGTTCTACCAATTACTGTAAATGGCATTCAATACTACAAACCAGCTGATCTTAATAATTTCTTTGAATATGAGTTTAGATGGTCACAAGACAATGGAGTTTTTTCAGAATTTAGTGAATTGAATAAAACTCAAAACTATGGAGATCTATTTGCATTAACTTTTGATGAAACCAAACCAGTATGGATCGATACTAAATTTGAGGTCGCTGGACTTACAACTGGAAATTCAATATCTCTACTTTCGATAGATTTTACGTATGAAAATTCAGAAGGAATTGTAACATCATGTCCTAATTATTGTGTAGAGTGTACAGATCCATTTGCAATGAATGGTTGTGCAAATATTCAAGTTTCATGTGATGCTGGAAATCAATTTAACCCATACTCTTTAACGAAATCAGTTAAAATATACAAACAATTGACAAATATTGTTAATGGTATTTTTGGCCATGAGGTTAATTACTTTAAAACTGAACCAGATCTAAGAACTACTGATGTGATTCTTATGGAATATTCTCTACACAATGTTGTAGATAATCAAACAATAAAGATATTGGTTCCTGATAATGAATTCCCGACTGAAGCAAATACTTATGATATATTTGGAATTGAACTTGAAGATTTCGAAGTTCACATTACAGCAGAGGAATTTGAAACACATTTTGGACCAGGAAAATATCCTAGAAATAAGGACTATATGTTCATTCCTATTATTAATAGAATGTATGAAATTAGTTCAGTTTCATTAGCAGATGAATTTAATAAATCACATTCGTATTGGAGAGTTAAATTGGTTAAATACCAAGATAGAACAGATGTTATCAAAGGTCAATTTGATGCAGCAACTGATGTATTAGTAACTGGAATCGAGGAAATATTTGGAGAAAAGATCCAAGAGGAATATACTAAGAATTTAAAACAAGAACAATTCCAAACAGTTGTTACAACATATAGAGACGGTATTAGAGAATTTGTTCATAGAAAAATTAGAATCAAGGACTACGATCTTAAAAATAGATGGACAGTTGTTAGTAAAAACTATTATGACTTAACAACACTTCCAGTAGGAGATAATGCTCTATTTTATGCAGTTCCTTCTAAAGTTGAACTTGGAAAAAATGCAGCATATACAGCATGGTTCTCTCCTCAATTTGATAATACTTCAATCGATGAATACTTTCTATTTGGAGATAACACATCATTAACAGGTTTTAGATTAACATTGACAAATACAGAATTCAAATTTACAGTTAATGGAGTTACTGAATCTTTTACGCATGGAATTACATTCAACCCAAACAAATGGTATGCTTACGTTGTTAATGTTAACAATCAGTTTGTTCAGTTAGGAGTTTCAATCTATAGCCTTGATGTTAATAGCAATATGAATATTAATACCTTTGGTCAAACTATAACACCGCAAATGTTCTCAAATAATTTAATAGAAGAGTTTGTTGAAAATAGACCGATGACAACACCATTAACATGGAGTTCATCTTCAAACTATGGATTAAGAGGTAATAATATGTACATGACAAACATTAGAGTTTTTGATACTCCAATTGAGTATGAACAACACTCAAATGTATTGAATCAATATGTTGTTAGAGATAATCAATTAGCTCTAGTTATTGACAATGCTCTTCCATCTCTAGGTTATCAGAAATTTGCCAATGCCAGATAATATTGATACATATACTATCTAACAAAACAAACATTTATGTCAGAGAATAAAAGTATAAAAGACCAAGCCGAGGATATTAGAAGAGACCTTGATGAATTAATAGGAGCGAGTTCAAACGACATTGAAGATGTTATAGAGACAGATCCACAACTTCCTGCAAGAAGACAAGTTGAACACAAATCATTTGCAGAAATAAAAGATAGTTCTACAAAAAAGGCAAAGAAAACCATTAGTGCCCTAATGAAATTCTATCTTGATGAAGATATTATTGAAAGGGACGAATATATCCAGGCAAAAAAGAAGATGGACGAAATGACAATGAGTTCATTAGTTTATCAATTACAGGCTGGAGAGCGAGCACTAACAACCCTGTTAGAAGCAATTGAAGATGGAGAGGTTGCACCAAGAATGTTTGAGGTACTAGCAACCTTACAGAAATCAATGTTGGATATTATTAAATCTCAAACAATGTATTTAATGGCAACTGAGGAAAGTGCCAAGAGAATAGCAAGAGATATTGAAATCTATAAGAAACGAGATGATATTAGAGAAATTGAATCTTCAGGTGGAGATGTTACTTCAGGAAATACTCAACGTGGAACCAAAGATATAATGCGAATGATTAGAGCTGGAATCGATGGTGATGATAATGAAATTCAGGACGTAGAAATAACAGATTAATATGGCAAATGAAGGTTATATAGGGGATAATAAATGGATCCCTGTCGGAGAGTCTGACAAGGATTCTCAGAAACTAGTATGGTCAACAAAAATTGTAAATGACCTTGTTGTTGCGCTTGATAAGGGTTATAGACCACAGGTTAGTATGCCCTTTTATGAAGGTAAACAATTTTTAAGAAAAGGTAATATTGTATTTGAATATACCGATTCTGAAATTGCAGAACTTGCAAAATGTGCAAATGATATTGTTTATTTTGCAGAAACATATGCGGTTGTAATGACCGATAATGGTGTTCAAAGAGTAAAACTGCGAGAATATCAAAAGGAATTATTAAGAGATTTTCAAAACAATAGATTTAATATTGTTTTGGCATCCAGACAGATGGGTAAAACCGTAACAGCCAGTATTTTTAATGCATGGTACCTTACCTTTAACTATGATAAAACTACACTACTATTAGCGAATAAATCTGAATCAACTAAAGAGATTATTGACAAGGCAAAGGTAGTTATTGAAAACCTACCATTCTTTATGAAACCAGGAATTATCAAATATGACGTTATGAACGTTAGAGCTGATAATGGTTGTCGTTTAGTGGGTCAGTCAACTACAGCTAAATCAGGTATTGGTTTTACCATTCACAATTTATATCTTGATGAGTTTGCCCACGTTCACCCAACGATTGTGGATTCATTCTATGAGAACGTTTATCCAACGCTTTCTGCATCTAAGATTTCAAGAATCAATATTACTTCTACACCAAATGGATTTAATAAGTTTTATGAAATCTTTGCCGATGCTGAACAGGGAAAAAACGAATATAAGGCAACCAGAATCGATTGGTGGCAACATCCAGACCGAGATGATGCATGGTATCAAAGAGAGCTTGGTAACCTTGGATCAGAGGATGCATTTAACAGACAATATGGAAATGAATTTACTAGTTCTTCAAGTTTATTGCTGAGTCCTGGTACTATGAAAAGTATCCGAAAAAATGCAAAGAAATTTGTATGGCATGATTTGGAAGAGTTTGAAAATATACACATTGACACAGAAGGATTCTTAGGATTTGATCCAGATTTCGATATTGAAGAGGCTGCTGAATCTGATAAATACTACCTATTTTCTGTAGATATTGCAGAAGGAAATGGAGGAGATTACTCAGTTATAAATGTATTTGAAGTTGAACCAATGGAGGATAAACATATTGAGAACTACATTACACCCGGTGCGATGTACGATTTCTTTATGATTAATCAGGTCGCTGTTTTTAGAAGTAATGAACATCCAATCGAAGATTTTGCAAAAATATTATATACTTTAGCAATTGATATTTTTAACCCTGAAAACGTTAAAATGATTATTGAGTTCAATACTTATGGAAGTATCTTGTTACAGTACCTTTCAACAGTTTTCCCAGGTAGAAATGATTTTGAGGACGAAATGGTTCTACGATTTAAACACCGTCATGATTCAAAAGTTCCAAAGGCAGGACTTAGACTTAAATCAGACAATAAGTCAATTTTCTGTCAAAACTTTAAAAAATTGATTGAAAACAATAGAATAAAAATAAATGATATAACAACAGTACAAGAGGCCAGTCTTTTTGGTACTGTTAAGAATGGTAGTTATGCAGCCCAAATGGGAAATGATGATACTATCATGACATGTATTACTGCAACCGAATTCTTTGGAACAACAGATTATGCAGATTACGTCGAAGAGTTGCTAGATATTATAGAACCAGAAAAACATGAACTAATGGAAAGAATTCTTTATAAAGATAATGATATTCAAGGAGATATGCAATATGATATTTACGATTTGTTGTAATCTCTGTCCAAAAATTAGATATATAATAAAAGAAAAAAAATACACTTAAAATTATGGCACTAAGTCCGCAATTATTAAATTTTAAGAGCTCAGGAGTTTATAGACTTGAGTTTGACAAATCTCAAACAGCGAACATTAACGTTGAGACTCTTAGATTAGTAGTAGGTCACTCTAGAAAAGGACCTTACAACACTCCAGTTTTAATTGATTCACAAGAAACGTTTGATAATGTTTTTGGTTCAATTGACAAGGGATTAGAAAAAAAGGGAATGTTTTTCCACAGATCATGTATTGAAGCTCTTTCAAGAGGTCCGATTTTAGCATTGAACTTAGGTAAATTCGAATCAGGTGATGATTTCGCAAACTACCAAAGTTTATCAACTAATGGATCTTTAGAAGGTAATACTTCAACAAGTGATTCTGCTGATTATCCAGAATTTTTCGATAATGATAAATTCATGACTCCATCTGATGTTAACACTTTAACAACTATTGGAAACGACGATAATCATATTTTAAATTTTGTAAACATTAAACAAGATTCAATTACAGTTATCGTAAGACAGGCTGCTTCAGTTAAAGAATTTGATTTAACTGCAAGAGAATGGTATGGTGTTGGAAATGTTCCAGAATACTTAAATGATTTTGATAAAATGTCAGACTTTATGGTTGATGTATTCGTATTCAAAGGAGAATTCGAACCTTCAATCATGATTAATGACCCAATCTATTCTGCATTCTTTACAGCTGATGGATTAATCAAAGAAAAATTAAATGAGTTTGCAAACTTAAGACAAGTTAGCCTAATTGCTCAATACACAGGTTCTATCTTACCAGGATTTAAAGATTTAGAAGGTAGAAACTTATACATTGAATCTATCGTTAACGCTGAAGCTAGAAGAACTGGTTTATTCTGTGCAGTTGATGAAGATGCAGTATTAGATGAAAACGGAACCAACGTTGATTTCGT
>Ga0070743_10001200_pt1 | contig 9954 bp, 6 predicted proteins | sample ColrivemetaGS697_FD_70187 | JGI IMG/M metagenome (GOLD analysis project Ga0070743, IMG submission 70187) | Estuarine microbial communities from the Columbia River estuary, USA - metaG S.697 | ecosystem: Environmental > Aquatic > Marine > Intertidal zone > Estuary | place: USA: Columbia River... | reverse complement strand
AATCTATTGAGTCAATATTTTTAAAAAGCTAGTTATGAAAAAAAAATACACCTTAAAAATAAGTAGAATTGTACTAATTGTACTTTTACTCTTCAATTTTTCTTTAGTTTATTCACAAACTCTAATCACTTATCAAGGCTTCGACAACAAAACTGAAGACGTTTGGAATTATACCGCTACATTAAATACAGGTACTATTCAAAAGGTTACCTCAACTTATATTTCTGCTCCAAATGCACTACGATTAGGAGGATCAAGTAGTAGTTCTCCAGATGATCCATTTATTACGTTAAACAATATTTCAATAAGTGATCACACCAATGTTTATGTAAATATTTTCTTTTCTTCCAATGGTACTCCAGACGATAATGATGATTTATTTTTAGATATTTCTTATGATAATGGAGCTACATATCCAACTTCAATAAAATTGATAGATGGAAAAAACAGCACCACTTCTGATATTTATGCATTTAATCATAATGCAAGCATTGGAATTACTGTTGGTTCTCCGTATACATTTTCAGTTCCAAATGGGAATACTCAAATAAGGGTTAGAATCCGATTTAATGAGCTTAATGGTCAAAACAATACGGCAGATTATTATTTTATTGATAATGTAAGTTTATACGGAACTCCAATTGGCAATCATCTTGAAGTAATTGGTTTAAATAATGAAAATATCAATCACAATTCGTCACCCATACTTGCAAATGGAACAAACTTTGGAGAAACTCAAATTATAACTGCTCCCGTCACTAGAACATTTACCATAAAAAACATTGGTACCAATACCATCAATCTAACAGGAAATCCATTAATTGAAATTAGTGGAAGTTCTGATTTTACAATTGTTCAAAACCCAAATAACATAATTAATTTCAATAATTCTTCAACTTTTCAAATACAATTTAACCCAAGTTCAATAGGAGATAAAACAGCCCAAATTTCAATTGCAAGTAATAATGAAAATGCAAACCCTTATGTATTTGAAATCATTGGAAAAGGCATTCAAACTTTTTTTGATAGTGATGGAGATGAGATTTTTGACAATGTAGATATTGATGATGACAACGATGGAATACCAGATGAGGTGGAAGAAGCTAATTGTAATTCCTTAAATGGAAATAAAGTAAATTATAAATTTCTACACGAAACTTTTGGTGCTGGAACAAGAACAACAATTAATACAACTTATGATGCCTTAACAACTTATTGTTATGAAGATGGAACCGTTGGTGTAAACACTCCTGATTGTCCTAATCTAAACTTAACCGATTTAAATGATGGAAAATACACTGTTGGTCCATCGGCACAAATTGCTTCATGGGCTCCATCTTATTGGCACATGGGAGGAGATCACACAGGAAATATTAATGGTAGAATGGCTATTTTTAATGCTTCATATACACCTGGAATTTTTTATACCGCCACCATAACAGGAGCACTCCCCAATATACCAATAACATATAGCTTTTGGGTACTAAATTTAGATAGAACCGATGCTCCTGGAATTGCTACTCGTTTACGACCAAATGTTAGAGTTGAATTTAGAGATCTGAGTAACAATTTGCTTACAGTTGTAGAAACTGGAGATATTCCTCCAACAACTGCTGGAAATCTAGCTGGAGATTGGTATCATTTTACGGCTGACTTAAATTTAAATGTGAGTGCCTTTCAAGTAATCTTTATCAACAATGAAACAGGTGGAACAGGTAATGATTTAGCACTTGATGATGTTTTAATTTCACAAACATTATGTGATTTAGATGGCGATGGAATTGCTGATGTTTTTGATTTAGACTCTGATAACGATGGAATACCTGATGTAGTTGAAGTTGGTTTAGGCAATTTATCAAATGGAAAAGCTTACTTAGTTGATTGGATTGATGGCAATTTAAATGGTATGCATGATACAGCAGAGGTACAATTAATTCCAGACACTGATTCTGACGGTGTTCCTAATTATTTAGATTTAGATAGTGATAACGACAGTATTTTTGATGTAGATGAATCTTGGGCAGGAAACCCAAATGCCTATCCGGGTTATGAAAATGGTGATGGTGATATTAATGGCGACGGAGTTGGCGACGATCCAGAATCAGAGACATTTAGAAACAAAGATACTAATGGAGATGGGATACTAGAGGGATTTGGTGACGGTATTTTGGACATTTATGACTATGCTATTAATATTTATGGGAATAACGAACAAGGAACTAATATAACTCCATTTGCTTATTATGTAAAAGATACAGATGGCGACGGCATTCCCGATTATTTGGATGTGATGACAGATGGTGTAACTTTTGATATTTCAAACACGTTATATGCGCATTTAGACGCTAATAATGATGGTATAATTGATGGTAACACAGATAGTGATAGAGACGGGATTTTAGATGCTTTTGATACCGATAATACGGTTTTTGGATCACCAAGAAACTTAGAACAAAAACTATTTCTTTTCTTTGATGGAAGAAATGATTATGCTACTGATTATAACATCATAAACAATTGGTCTCAAGTTTCTATGATGGCTTGGATTAATATAAACTCGGCATTTTCTTCCGAAGGAATTGTTATTGGACAAGATAAATTTCATCTAAAAATCAATAATTCAAGACATGTTGAAACAGTTGCGAATGGAATTAGTCTAAGCAATAACACTACTTTAAACACTTCACAATGGATTCATATTGGGGTTGTTTACGATGGTGCAAATGAAATACTAAAATTATTTGTTAATGGTGAATTAGTTAATAGTGTCGCTATTTCTGGCAGTATTGCTACTGATACTTCTTTATTTACCATTGGTAAAAACCCAATTGCCAATACACAATTCTTTAAAGGAAAAATTGACGAAGTACGACTATTTAACGTTGCCCTAACGGATTCCCAATTCCAAAAAATGGTATACCAAGAAATTGAAGATAATAGCGGTCAAATTCGCGGTGCTATTATTCCAAAAGACATTCCAAACCTACCTTGGGCAAATCTGATACGCTATTTTAAAATGGATAATTACAAGGATGATGTAATAGATAATCATACAACCATAGCAATCGACACATCGCCAGGAGCAAGAATTTTCAACGTAAAAACAATTGCACCACAAGAAGCGCCAATGCCATTTGTAACAGAACAAACAGGAGATTTCCCAACAGCTGTAAATTCAATTTCAAAAGAAATTCGAGGTTTAGATGTGAATGATTACGATTGGTCTATAATTCAAGTTAACCATAACATTTTATCCGATGCTAATCATGTTGATTTGGGAATGTTTGTTGCTGCCAATACGCAAATTGACGTTATAAATGATACGAAGTTGCAAAACGATTGGTATTTAAAATTAGATGGAAAAATCGATTTATATGATTATTCTCAATTGCTTCAAACAACCGAAAGTGATTTAGACCCAAGTAGCATTGGAACCATTGAAAAAGATCAAAAAGGAACTGGAAACCCATATAATTACAATTATTGGTCATCACCTGTTAGTTCAGTTGCTAGTACCACAAATAACAACACTGGATTTACTGTTGAAAGTGTTTTACGAGACGGCACAAATTCAGCGAATCCACAGTCAATAAGTTGGATTTCAGGATTTAATGGGTTACCAAACCCCATGCGCTTGGCTAGATATTGGCTATATAAATTCACTAATTTAACATCAGAATATGCTAACTGGCAACAAATTAACGAAAACACAGTACTACAAACTGGCCAAGCATATACAATGAAAGGAAGTGGTATTATTACAGCTCCAAACGTACAATTACAAAACTATGTTTTTACAGGAAAACCTAATAATGGTTTAATTAATAATACAGGAATTCAAATTGGAATAAACAATATTAACTTAACGGGGAATCCTTATCCTTCTGCACTTGATGCCAATGAATTCATCAATGATAATTTAAATGCCATTACTGGAACTTTATATTTTTGGGAACATTATGCATCAAATAATACACATGTATTAGCTGGTTATCAAGGGGGTTATGCAGCTCTAAATTTAGTAGGTGGCGTTCCTCCTGTTGCTCCTGCATTAATTAGCGGATTAGGTTCAAGTTCTAGAATTCCAGGAAGATACATTCCTGTAGCTCAAGGTTATTTTGTAAAAGGAAATTCAAGTGGAGGACAAATAATCTATCAAAATAGCCAACGTAAATTCATTAAAGAAACCAATACCAACTCCAACGAAATATTTAGAACCGAAAATAATTTCGTGAGTTCAAATAACAATAGTGATGACGAAGAAGTACCTGATTCATTTGCAAGAATACGATTGGGATACACTGGAAGCACCAATTTCCACCGTCAACTCTTAATTGGTTTTATGAATGAAAATGCTGATGATAATTTTAATTTGGGTTACGATGGAGAAATCATAGATATTCAACCTAACGATATTTTCTTCCAATTAGACAATTACAATTTAGTAATTCAAGGTGTTGGTTTCTTAAATCCAAATGCAATTTATCCATTAACCGTAAAATCGAATCAAACGGGAATGGTGCATTTCATGATTGATGATTTAGAAAACTTTGATTCCAATCAACCTATTTATATTCATGATAATACTAACGACAGCTATCACAACATCAGAATATCTAATTTAAGTATTGTGATTCCTGCTGGAGATATTACTAATAGATTTTCATTGCGATTCACAAATCAAACGCTTTCTACAAATGATTTTGAAGGTAACACTTCACTAGTTCTCTACAATAGTAATGAAGAAAAAATTGAATTAGTAAATCCACAAAATAGAACAATAGAAACAATTACTTTATTTTCGATATTGGGACAAAAAGTTGATTATTGGAAAGTAAATAGTTCCGAAAACAGCATTAAATTACCCGTTAAAAATGTTGAAACTGGAGTTTACATAGTAAAAGTAAAAACTAATGATGGCAACTCTTTTAGCGAAAAAATCATCATCAAATAATATTTAGAAAACAAAAACATCAAAGAATCTAAAAACGGATATTTTTAAACCGAAAGTATCCGTTTTACTTTTACTAAGTCTATTGTAAATTTTTCTTTAATTTCAACAAAATAATTAGCTTGCGAAGCATTAGTTTGTATCGCTTGTTCATTTGTAGTAATATCCCATGGAGCATAAACTCTAATGCCACGCTTTCCACTTTTTTCATTTTTAGAAATAATTCCTTTAGAAACCAAAACCGATTTTGGAAAGATAATTTGACCGAAACTTTCAGAATCTCGTACTTAGATAATCATAAAATCCATGGAATCAGCAATATCAAAAGGAGATGCTATACCGTAGTTATTTCGCTTCCAAATAGCTACAAAATGACCAATTTTTGTGGGTGTAATATTGGCTACTCGATATTGAATTTTATAGTTATTCAGTTCAAAAGAACAATCGCCATAATTGGTACTCTCGGAATTCAAAACAAGATTTTTCAGCATAAAACCGGATTCTTTATAAACCAAATTTTGAGCAATTTGTAAATCGTTTTGAAAACTTTCTGGTGTCATAAATGGAGTTTTTTCTAAATTTTGAATAGATCTCCCAACTTTTTTCCAATCAAATAAGCAATTCCAATTCCTAAAATCAAAATCCAAAGATTCATAAAAATATAAAACGTGTAAATTATTGGATTTTCTGTGGAATTGAAGCAGTAGCTATCAATTAGTAAACAAAATTGGGTTGTTTCTTTATAAAATAACGACAACGCAAAACTCATTAAAAAACTAATTCCAATAGCTGATAAAACATAAATGACATTTTTATTCATCGGTTTTTTGCCAGTTGGTTCAAACACATTGCGTTCCGCTTCAGTACGTTTATTGTTCTGTAGGGACCAAATTACTTTTTTTGCTTCGTCGTCTACCATATCAAAAATCAATTACAAGTTTAAGGACAAAAATCAAATTCAAGCTCAAATTCAAATTCAAAAAACAATTACAAATTCAAATAAGTGAAACGCTCTGTGTAACTCTTTTCAACACAATCTAAATCAAAAAAACTCTGTGAATCTCTGTGTAAAAAAAGAGACGCATTCAGCGTGACAAGTTTACATGAAACAAAGTTCGGCTTTTAATTATTGTAATAACGTAACTAATGTTGCAAAGTCTACTTTTTGTTGTTCGCCCGTAGCTAAATTTTTCAAACCAAATTCTTCACGCTGCATTTCCGATTCTCCTACAATTACTGCAAACGGAATTCCTCTTCTGTCTGCGTGTTTGAATTGCTTATCGATTTTTGATTTATCTGGATATAATTCGACTTTGATTCCTTTTTGACGTAATTTTCCGATGGCTTTCATCGCATATAAGGCTTCTTTATCACCAAAGTTTAGGAACAATGCTTTTGATGTCGCTAAAACTGCATCTGGAAATAAACCAACTTCCTCCATTACCAAAGCAATTCGGTCTAAACCAAAGGAAATTCCAACACCTGACATGTTTTTCAATCCAAAAATTCCCGTCAAGTCATCATAACGACCACCACCACCAATTGAACCCATTGCTACTCCTTTTGGTGCAGCGACTTCAAAAATGGCGCCTGTATAATAATTTAAACCACGAGCTAACGTAACATCTAAATCCAAGAAAGCAGTTTGTAAACCTAAAGTCGTAACGTTATCACAAATGAATTGCAACTCGTTTACGCCTTTCATTCCTTCTTCAGAATTCGCTAATAATTGGGCTAACTTTTCTATTTTTTCGTTGATGGTTCCTGTGAAATTGAACAACGGTTGTACTTTTTCAATCGCTGTTTCCGAAATGCCTTTTTCTAACATTTCTTTTTTCACGCCGTCCTCACCTATTTTGTCTAATTTATCTAAAGCTACTGTGAAATCAATCAATTTATCCGAAGCACCAATTACCTCAGCGATTCCTGATAAAATTTTACGATTGTTAATTTTAATAGTAACGCCACCTAAACCTAACTGACTAAAAACCGAGTCATACAATTGCACCAACTCCACTTCTTGCCATAGCGAATTCGAACCCACAACATCCGCATCACACTGATAAAACTCTCTAAAACGCCCTTTTTGAGGGCGATCCGCACGCCAAACTGGTTGAATTTGGTAACGCTTGAACGGAAACTCAATCTCGTTTTGATGTTGCACCACATAACGCGCAAAAGGAACAGTTAAATCGTAACGAAGGGCTTTTTCGGAGATTTTTGAAGTTAGTTGTTTATAGTTTATGGTTTGTAGTTCTTCCATTGGAACTTTATCCAAGTAATCTCCCGAATTCAAAATCTTAAAAATCAGTCGATCACCTTCTTCACCATATTTTCCCATTAAGGTTTCGGAATTTTCAAACGAAGGCGTTTCAATAGGTTGAAAGCCAAATTTTTCAAAATTGGTTTTTATCGTACTGAAAATATAATTGCGTTTCGCCACTTCTGCTGGTGAAAAATCTCGAGTTCCTTTTGGTATGCTTGGTTTTTGTGCCATGATTCAATTTGATGATTTGAAAATCGTAATCCTTTTTCTAATTTCATTGCAAATATCGAATATATTTAGCAGTATTAAAAATCAATTCAGAGATTTAAAATTTCAGAATTTTCACTTTCTAAATGCTAAATGCTAAATTCTTACTTTTAATGTGTAACATTTCACTCATTATTTAGTCTAATGGTCATGATTGGATTATTTAAAGAAAACACGAAAATCGCACTAGATTCGATAAGAAGTCAGGTATTGCGTACCTCTTTGACGGTTTTTATTATTGCACTTGGAATTACAGCATTGGTAGGAATTCTTACCGTAGTTTCCGCATTACAAAACACAATACTAAGTGATTTTGCTTCCATGGGAGCCAATACATTTTCTATTAGTCGCTATGACTTTTCTGCTGAGATCAATCAAAATGATGTAGATCAGAAAGTCAATCCAATTATTTCATATCCTGAAGCTCGTGCTTTTCAAGAAAAATACAATTTCCCATTCACTACCACTTCATTATCTTTTACAGCTGCCTCAGGCATTGAAGTGAAGTACCAAGGTGAAAAAACAGATCCTGAAATTTCAATTATTGGGGTTGATGAAGTTTTTTGTCCAAATAAAGGATTGGAAGTAGTAAAAGGAAGAAATTTTAACTCATTCGATATTGCGAACAACAACTATGTATGTGTATTAGGTTCCGATTTTGAAAAGGGTTTATTTAAAGATAAAAATCCAATAGATAAAATTATATCTATTCGTGGAGCCAAATTCAAGGTAATAGGCGTTTTAAAAGAGAAAGGATCAACATTTGGAAACAGTCAAGATTTACGTGTTTTAATTCCAACTCAAGTTGCGCGTTCTATTTTTTCTGCTCCTTTAATAAATTATGATTTAAATGTTAAAGTAAACAACGAGGCCTTATTAGACGAAGCAGTTGAAGATGCCCTTGTAACGATGCGTATGGTTCGTAAATTAAATCCTGTAGAAAAAAACAACTTTGGTATTGAACGAAGTGATGATTTAATACAAACATTACTTTCTAATACAGAAACCTTAAGTATTATTGCATGGTTTATTGGTGTAATTACTGTTTTCGGTTCTTCTATTGCGTTGATGAATATAATGTTAGTTTCCGTTTCAGAACGCACACGTGAAATTGGTATTCGAAAAGCATTAGGTGCTAAAAGAAGTACGATTGCTTGGCAGTTTTTCACAGAAACCCTTGTTATTGGCCAATTAGGAGGAATCGTTGGAATTTTATTCGGAATTACGATTGGATTTGTAATTGCTCAAGCAATTGGTTTTCAATTTACTATTCCATGGTTAGCAATAATTGCTGCTTTTATAACTACGTTCGTAGTAACAATTGTTTCTGGATTATTTCCAGCCATTAAAGCTGCGAAATTAGATCCTGTGGAAGCATTAAGATATGAGTAATTAGTGGTTAGTGGTTAGTGGTTAGTGGTTAGTGGTTAGTGGTTAGTGGTTAGTGGTTAGTGGTTAGTGGTTAGTGCAAAATTACTTTTTACTTTTTACTTTTTACTTTTTACTTTTTACTTTTTACTTTTTACTTTTTACACTTAATCATTCGATCATTACCATAAAAATCTTTTCTCAATTCGATATTCTTGAAACCAATATTTTCAAGCAATACAACTGTTTCTTTTCCTAAATATTGATTGATTTCGAAAAACAACAAACCATTTGGAGCCAAATTTATTAAAGCCAATTGTGCAATTTTTCTATAGAAAAGTAAGGCATCGTTATCATCTACAAAAAGTGCCAAATGCGGTTCGTAATCCAACACATTTTTCTTGATTTCTTGTTTCTCTAAAACACGAACATACGGCGGATTGGAGACGATGATATTGTAGGGTGATGGAAATTGAAACAAATCTTCCACTTCTAAAATATTGGCTTGAATGAAATTTATATCAACCTTGTTTATTGCGGCATTTCTTTTCGCTACTTCCAATGCTTCTTCTGAAACATCAAGAGCTGAAACATTGGCTTGCGATAAATTCACTTTTAACGAAACAGGAATACAACCTGAACCGGTTCCAATATCTAAAATCTCTAACTTTTGACTTTGAACTTTTGACTTTTGACTTTCAATAATCCAATCTACAAGTTCTTCGGTTTCTGGTCTTGGAATTAACGTGTTTTCGTTGACTTCAAATCGCAAACCGTAAAACCAAGCTTCTCCAGTTATGTATTGAATGGGTTTTTCTTGTTGTAATTCAGATAAAATAGCATTCCACTTTTCAATTGCTGCATCTGAAAGTTCAAAATCGGGATTCAAAGCTACATCTACTCGCTTTAAGTTGTGCAAATATTCGGTTAAGATGAAAAAGAAACTTTCAATTTCTCGCTCGTCTTGAATATTTTTTAATGCATCGAAAAAATGGATTTTGTATTGTTTTAAAAGCATTAGAATTTGGAATTTAATTTTTTGAATTTAAACTTTTCGTCATCCATACTTCACAACTGTTATGTCCAGTATTTCCCATTGGAC
>Ga0070743_10001191_pt1 | contig 9993 bp, 9 predicted proteins | sample ColrivemetaGS697_FD_70187 | JGI IMG/M metagenome (GOLD analysis project Ga0070743, IMG submission 70187) | Estuarine microbial communities from the Columbia River estuary, USA - metaG S.697 | ecosystem: Environmental > Aquatic > Marine > Intertidal zone > Estuary | place: USA: Columbia River... | reverse complement strand
GCAATAATCCGGCCGCGCATTCCTGTACTAGTTCGCCATTGCTGGCCTGCGCCAATCCGGCTTCCAGAACCGCGTGCGCGCTGCCCACACTGGGGTGCCCGGCAAAGGGCAGTTCCGAGACCGGGGTGAAAATGCGGATGCGGTAACTGGCGCCCGGCTGGGTGGGCGGCTGCACGAAGGTGGTTTCCGACTGGTTGATGTAGGCCGCGAAGGCCTGCATGCGTTCGGTGCTCAGGCCGCTGCCGTCGAGCACCACGGCCAGGCCGTTGCCGGCGCCCACGCGGTCGGAGAACACATCACAGAGCAGAAAGTCGCGGGATTTTGGCATAGGCCATCATACCGCGACCGTACCGACTTACGGCAGGGTGCTCATGCTGAAGCGCAGCTCGCCGCCCTGCATCAGGGTTTGATAGCGGAGGATCGGGCTAGCCACCGGCGTGCCGGCGAAGGAAACAGCGGAGGCTACCGGCCGGGACTCGTCGAAACCCTCGGCCACTATGCGCAGGGTTTTGCCGCCGGGCAAGTACAGTTCGGCGCTACGCACCTGCGGCGCGCCCAGCACGAATTCGCCACGCGCCGGGGTGACCGGATAAAAGCCGAAGGTGCTGAGCACATACCAGGCGCTCATCTGGCCGCAGTCGTCGTTGCCGACGATGCCGCTGGGGGCATCGGTGTAGAACTGCCGATAAATCTGCCGGATGCGGGCATGGCCCTGCCAGGGCTTGGACGTGTAGGCGTACAGATAGGCGATGTGGTGGCTCGGCTCGTTGCCGTGCGCGTACTGGCCGATCATCGCTTCCTGGCCGAGGTGTTTGTTGTCGCCTTCGCCCTGCACGGTGAAGAACGCATCCAGCCAGTCCGCGAACGCGGCCGGGCCGCCAATCAATTGCCGCAGGCCTTCCGGATCGTGCAAGGCCGGCGTCAGCGAATACTGCCAGGCATTGGCTTCGGTGTAATCGCCGGGATTGTTCATCGGCGAGGTCGGTTTCAGCGGATCGAAGGGTGTGCGCCATTGGCCGCTGGAATCGCGCCCGCGCATCAGTTTGGTCTGCGCGTCATAAAGTTTGCGGTAGGAACCGGAACGCTGGCGGAAGAACGCTTCGGCTTGCGGGTTTTGCACGGCCGCCACCCGCGCCACCGCATCATCGCCGATGCCGAGCTCGAGGGTTTTCGACACCGCTTCGCCGTCGGCCTTATCGAAGGGCAGATAGTCGTAGCGATCCAGCAAACTCCAATCACGTTGCGCCCAGGCCGGGGCGTTCGGGCGTGGTTTGGTGCTGGTATCCATCATCGCCTGTAGGGCTTGTTTGCGATCAAAGCCGGTGAAGCCGGAAGCCAGCGCATTGGCGATTACCGGCAGCGCCGGGTTGCCGATCATGGTGTGGGTTTCCTGACCCCAGGCCGTCCACAGCGGCAGATAGCCCTGCGCGGCGTGATGGGCGAGCAGGGTGTTAATCATGCCATCGACGCGCTCGGGCACCAAGAGCGTGAACAGGGGCTGCACGCCACGGAAGGTGTCCCACAGCGAGAGCGTGGAGTAATACACGCCGCCCGGCGCCTGCAGCACCTTGCCATCCGGGCCGCGCACGCGGCCATCGACATCGGCAATATCGCTCGGGTGAATGAAAGCATGGTACAGCGCGGTATAGAAAATGCGTTTTTGCCGGACGGGCGCTTCGATACGCGCACGCGCCAGCAGATTCTGCCATTGCGCTTCGGCCTCGGCCTGTACCTGCGCGAAGTTTTTGCCATCCACCACCGCCAGATTACGGCGGGCACCGGCCACATCAACCGTGGAAAACGCGATGCGCGCTTCCAGAGTACGACCGGCACCGGGTTTGAAGTTCAACACATAGCGCGGCGCTTTCTCGCCGGCGCGGACCGGCAGGCGCAGGGCGCTAAACGGTTGATCGAAACGCAGCACGAAGGAATACTGCCGGGTCACCCAGCCTTGCGTGTGCACCGTGCCGCTGATTTCGGTGTTCGCCGCGTTAATGGCAATGTCGCTTTGCAGCACGCGATCATCGTGGATGAATTTCAGGCCGTGCTGGAAGTCGGCCAATACTTGTGCGCTGCTCTGTTGATCAAAACGGTAGCGCTGGAAAGCCACGCGATGGCTGGTGGTCAGCTCAACGGCCACTCGGTTATCGCTTAAACGCACGCCATAGAAACCGGGCGTGGCGCGTTCGCTTGTTTTGTCATAGCGGCTGGAAAAATCGCGGCTGGCCACCGTCCAGTTTTTTCCGCTAGCCGGTTGCAACTGCACATCGCCGAGTTCGTTGATGCCGGCGCCGCTGATGTGGGTATTGGAAAAGCCGAGAATTTTCTCATCGCGGTATTGATAGCCGCTGCTGTAGCTCCAGCCGCTGTCGGCGTTATCCGGGCTAGGCGCGACCATGCCGAACGGCACGGCAGCGCCGGGAAATGTGTGGCCGGTGCCGTCGGTGCCGATGAACGGATCGACATAACGTGTCAAATTTTCGGAAGCGCAAACCGTGGCGCCGACAAACAACAACACGAGCGCGATACCGATGCGATGACCTGATTTTTTCATGGGCGTTCCGGGGGTCCTTGGGCGGCCTGTTCGTATTGCGTACACGCCTCATCGTAGCAGGCGCAGGCCAGCTGCCATAAGCGCTCGGCATCGGCATAACGGTCGCACGGCTCGCCCTGCCAGCGGTCGTCGGCCAGGGCAGAAGTGGATTGCGCGTAATGCAGCCAAAACGGCGGATCACCGACCGCCATCGGCAGTAGTTCCGGGCAGAACGGCAGGGTTTCCTCGGCATCTGCCGTGTGCAGAAAGCCGCGGCAGACCGCCGTCCACATCGTCCGGTAATGCGCCATATAATCGCCCGGCCGGTCCAGCGGTGTCTGCATGGCGCCGCTGTTGCCAATGCGGCCGTGGATTGCGCGGGTGCGTTCGAACACCGGCTGCAAGTACGCCATACGTTGTTCGAATTCACCGCCATAGGTCAGCTCATGGCCGGTGTACCAATGCGACAGGTCGGCAGTAAAGCGCAGTTCGGGAAAACGCTCGATCCAGCGCAGGGTGCGCCAGATGTCCTGGGTGGCAGTGGCACGGTGCGTTTCCACCAGCAAGCGATGACCGGTGTGCGCGCTGGCCTGCAGAATGCTGTCGGCCAAAGCATCCATTTCGGCGTCACTTTCGAAGCCGATCCCGACATGCAGATTGGTGAATTCCAGCCCGGCATCGGCATGCGCTTCGGCAATGGCCGCGGCCTGTTCCGGTTGCTGCAGACGCGCGATGCCGCTTGCGCGCAGGCCGGCATCCTGGATGCTTCGCCAGTCATCCCAGCTTTGCACGCTTTCATAGCCGTCCGCCTTCAGCATATGTAGCTGTTCGGCCAGCGTTCCGCGATAGCCGGCGGATGCCGGCGGCAAGGCCAGCAGATTGCCCAGGCTCAGATGCTTGCGCAGCCGCGTCATGGTCGCGATTACGCCTGCCAGATCACGGGGTTCAATGCCGTGGCGATTGGCGCGCCGGGCACCGCGCCGGGGCACCACTGTTCCTGGTCGTTCTTCTGAATGGCGTTGAGACTGTCGGCCAAATGCATCTTGGCGTCCATGTAGATCATGGTCATCACCGCGCGGGGTTGGTCCGAGACATTGGCGCCGGCCTTGTGGAAGGTCCAGCCCAGATGGAAACTGACTTCGCCGAGATCGAAGGCGCCGCTGACGAATTCGAACCCGTGACGCGCCATGTTTTCGGTGATTTTTTCTTCGCTCTCATCGGAAATGCCGAGATTGCGCCCGAATTCCACCGACTGGCTGCGCGCGTAAAAACCCAAGGGCCCCATGTTTTCCGGCACCGGTTGCAAAGGCACCCAGGCGGTGATGGTGCGGTCGCTGGCCAGCGGCCAATAGTATTGGTCGGCATGCGCGGGAGTAATGCCGCCGCCCGATTCCTTGTACAAAGATTGATCGTGGTACAGGCGCACGCCGCGGACCTGCAGCAGCTCGGCGGCGATGCGCGCCAGGCGTTTGCCCATTACGAACTCGGCCACCTGCGCACTGTGCTGCCAGAGATTCATCACCTGCAAGAACGCCTTGTCGTAGGTGCTACGCTCTTCCATCGGCACCGACTGGGTGTTGAGCGCGATGGTCAGGCGGGTGATTTCATCGCCGTAGTGTTTCAAGGCGTCCGGTGAAAGCACATTTTTCAGTTTGATGAAGCCGTCGCGCTTGAAGTCGCTGATTTGCTGTGCACTCAGGGCATAGGCGGAATCGATGTCGATGGTCATGGCGTGTCTCGTGTAGATACAGGTTGAGTGATGGCGTGTGTAAGCGAATTGAAATTCAGACGGACACCGGCAGAATCAGCGCAGACCACGGCGCAAGATCCAAGGTGTGCCCGTTTAAGGCTGCGTGTCCGACTATCAATGCCGGTTCATCGCCGGCTACAAATATCACTGGCAGCGTTGCCGTCCGCGCCTGCGCGGAAAGATTGAAGGCCAGTAGCACAGCATCGTCCTGATGACGGCGCAACACCACCAGCAGTTGTTCATCGGCATGCACCGTCTCATAGCTGCCCAATCGCAATGCGGCATGGCTCCCGCGCAAGGCCAAAAGACTGCGGGTCAGATGCAGACATGACGCCGGATCGGTTTCCTGTACATCCACGGCACACGCCTGATGCGCCGGATTGATCGGCAACCAGGGCGTGCCAGTGCTAAAGCTGGCATTCGGCGCCTCGCACAACCACGGCATCGGCGTACGGCAGCCATCGCGGCCTTTGTTGCGCGGCCAATGCGCTTTGCCATACGGATCCTGTAATTGCTCGAAACGGATATCCGATTCGGCCAGACCGAGTTCTTCACCTTGATACAAAAAAACCGTGCCGCGCAGCGTCAACAGCAGGGCCAGCAATTGCCGGATGCGGGTCTCATCGTTCTGTGCCCAGCGGCTGGCAATGCGCGGACTGTCGTGATTCGACATCGCCCAGGACGGCCAAGCGGTGGCGCCGGCGCCGTGCTGCCAAGGCGCCATCACACCATCCAACGCATCGGCCGCCATGGCATCGCCGAGCAGCAGGAACGAATACGCGGTGTGCAGACGCTGCGTGCCTTGAGTGTATTCAATCATGCGTGGCAGATTATTGGCCGAGCCGATTTCGGCCACGGTGAAGCGCGCGTCATAACTGTCGGTCAGTTCACGGATGCGCTCAAGAAAAACCAGGGTTTCCGGCTGGCAGATGTTGTAAAGATGCTTTTGCATGGCGGCCGGCAGATCGCCACGCTTCTCCGCCGGTTTCGGCGGGTTGTCGCGCAGCTGCAAATCATGGCAATAGTAATTCGCGGTATCCAAGCGGAAACCGTCAACGCCGCGCTCCAGCCAGAAGCGGCCGACATCGAGAATGGCGTCCTGCACTTCCCGGTTGTGGAAGTTCAGATCCGGCATCTGCGGCAGGAAATTATGCAGATAGTATTGCTTGCGGCGCGGCTCCCAGGTCCAGGTGGCGCAACCCATCCAGCTCTGCCAGTTCGTGGGCGGGCTGCCGTCGTCTTTGGCATCGGCCCACACATACCAATCGGCTTTGGGGTTATCCCGGCTCTGCCGGCTTTCCTCGAACCACGGATGCTCGATGGCGGTGTGGCTCCAGACCTGATCGATGATGACTTTCAGGCCCAGCGCATGCGCGCGCGCCAGCAGCGCATCGAAATCCGCCAAGCTGCCAAAGCGCGGATCGACATTGGTGTAGTCGCTGACGTCATAACCGAAATCGCGCATCGGGCTCGGGAAAAACGGGCAGATCCACAGGCCATCCACGCCCAGCGAAGCGATGTAATCCAGGCGCGCGGTGAGCCCGGCCAAATCGCCCAAACCATCGCCGGTGGAATCCGCGAAGCTGCGCGGATACACCTGATAGATGGCCGCGCCGCGCCACCACGCATCCGCTGCGGCGTTGCGCTTTGCTTCAGCGGGCATGGTCGGGATTTCCATGGCTATTGCGTTCAGCAACACAGCACCAGAAGCCGAACGAGACCGCCAGACACAGTGCGAACAGAACGAACATCCAGCGGCCGCCGCCCAGCGCGGTGGACAGACTCAACAGGCCGGGCACCGCCAATGCCGGCAGCACCAAACTGCAGTTGAATACCGACATGTTTAGGCCCATTTTTTCCGGATCCACCGATTCGGTGTAGATGGCGAATACGATGGAGATGGTCGAGGCCCAGCCGATGCCGCACAGCAGCATGCCAGCGTAGTAGTACAGTTCACCCGCGCTTCCGAAGGACACCAGCAGATAGCCCAACACCATGCTGCCGATCGCGGTACGGTGCACCCGGATGCGGCCCCAGCGCTTGCACAGCGGCTCCAAAGCGGTGACCGGCAGAATGGCGCCGACCAGATTCATCAGCAGAAAGCCTAGCGAGAGAATATTTCCGGCGCTGTCCACCGCCGAGGGACTGCTTCCACTCAGCAGGCGCATGAAGGTGCTGGCGATCGCGGTATCGGAACTGGTGGTGGGTAACACGAAATCGCGGACGAAGAAAAACGCCATGACGAACATGCTCTGAATGCCCAGCCAGGCAAAGCCGTGCCCGAGCAGGAGGGTGCGCACCCGGTTGTCCGGCGAAGGTCGTGTTCGCCCCTGCCAGACCACGATCAAGCCCCAGATTAGCGTTATGGCGGTCACCGCCAGGAACAGCGACGCATACATTCCTGCCAGCGCATTACCGAGCACGAGTTTGTCGACGGCGATGAACGCGCCGAAGCCCAGAAAGCCGCTCATCGGTGACAGCGCGGCGAGCGCTGACCAATCCGATTTGATGCCCTGTAGGGTAGGAATTCGTTCGGCCGGTTTCGCCACCGGTGGTGGTTCCTCGATGAAGAACAGGGGAAAGATCGAGAACACCGCCATGATCACCGCCGAGGCCCACACCAAGGCGTAATTGCCCAACGTGATCGAAATCAGATAGGCGCTGATGCCGAAGGTGCCGGACACGGTCTGCATCCAGGAATAACCACGAGTCCGGTCCGGTCCTTCTGGGGTGACGTCGGCGACCAGCGAGCGCGCCGGATTGAAGGTCACGTTGATGCTCAGATCGGACACCACGGCCACCAAGATCGCTATGGCGAAGATGCTCAGGCCGGTCAACTCGGCGATCACGTCCATTTTCAGCAAAGCCACCAAGGCCGCCGCGCCGGCCAGCCCGCCCACCACCAAGTACGGCTTGCGTCGGCCGTTCCATAGCCAAGTGCGGTCACTGAGCCAACCAACAATCGGTTGAACGACCAGACCGAACAGCGGGCCCATTAACCAGATCAGGGCGATGTCATCGATTTTCAGCCCGTAGCGCGTACTCAATATCCAGCTCATCGAGGCCACACCGGCCGAGAGGCAAAAGCCGACCGCGGTGGTAGGTAGGCTCAGTAAAATGAGAAAGCTGGTCGATAAACGTTTCTGGATGTTCAGCATGATTCGCCCTGCAAGCCTTGGCCACCCTGCAGCGGGCGCACCATTGTGGGCTCTATTATCACGACAGGCTTGGGCGGGGATTAACACCCCAATGACCAAAACTGACTGTATTATGACCCTGAATCTACAGAGAATCGGCCATGAAGGTACAACTAGAGCAGGTCAGTCATCGCGAGCAGAGCTTTCGTGTCCTGCAACTGGAGCTTCGGGCCTTTCAGGGCGCCTGGCATCGGCACCCGCAGGCGGAGCTGACCTGGATTGAATCCGGCCAGGGCCTGCGCTTCATCGGGGATGACGTCGCACCTTTTGCTGACGATGATCTGGTGCTGCTCGGCCCGAACCTGCCGCATGTCTGGCTGAGCCCGCCGGAGCGCGAAGGCCAGGCGCACCGCACCACCGTCCTGCAATTCCGATCCGACTTGTTTGCGGTCAACAGCGTTCCGGAATGGTCGGCGGTGCAGGCTTTGCTGGCGCGGGCCGCAACCGGTCTGGCGATTACCGGGCCGTGTAAGGCGCAGGTCATCGATGTTCTGCGGCGCATACCGGCGGCATCCGATTTGGTCCGCTTATCGCTGTTGCTGGAGGTTCTGGGGCTCTTGACCCAGAACCCGCAGGCCCTGAAGGCGATTGCATCAAGCCAAAGCAAAGGCGCCTTGGGCACCGATCAGCGCGTTGAAGCGCTGATCCCCTGGATCCAGAACGAACTGCATCGGCCGCTGGGCATTGCCGAAGCGGCAAAACGGGTACATATCAGTCCGGCGGCGTTCAGCCGCTTCTTCCGCAAAAACATGGGCAAGGCCTTTACCGTGTATGTGAACGACATGCGTTGCGCCGAGGCCCGCGTGCAGCTGCAGAGCACGAAACGCTCGATTGCACAGATTGCCGAGGCCTGTGGCTTCCAAACCCTGTCGCATTTCAACCGGCAGTTCCGGCGTCGCCATGGCCTTACGCCTCGGGAGCTCAGGGCCCGCCTTTAGCCCAAATTGACAAAGGGCGGGTCGCGCTCTATTATTCAAATGTATTGAATATTAAATATTTTTAAATAGATAAATTATGGCCAGAACCATTTCAGAACAACAGCTTATCGATTCGGCCAGTTTCAAGGTGCTTGCCGACCCGAGCCGCTCGCTGCTGGTGCATCGCCTGGGCGAAAGCGCCAAGTCGGCCAAGCAGCTGGCGGCGGAAATGGACTGCCCGATCACCCGCCTGTACTACCACCTGAAGCTGTTGCAGGCCCACGGGCTGATCTTCGTGGAACGCACCCGCAAGGTGTCCGGCATCTTTGAAAAGTACTACCGGGCCAGTGCCCGCGCCTTCGTGATCGACCGCAACACCGACGGCCAGGAAGACCAAGCCCGCAGCCAGGCCCTGCTCGCTTTCGTGTTCGACCAGACCCGGCTCGACATCAGCAACGGCCTGCGCAGCGGCCGCATTGACGCCGGCAAACTGCCGCCGGAGGTGGGCGCACTGATGGCCTACCGGACCGTGATGAAGCTCAGCCCGGCTCAGGCCCAGGACCTGTACAGCAAGCTCTTGGCCCTTTACCGGGAGTACGAAACTCTGGCCAAAGTACCGGGCGCCGAGGGCGATTTCTACGCATTGGTGGCCTCGGCCTACCCCACCACGGCGCAACAGGCCGTCCCGGGTCCGAAACCCCGGATGCGGGCGCGGCCGGCGGCGGAATAAAAAATATGTAAAGCAAGCTTGACACGCCGTTCAGATTATACGAATATATTGTCAAGCTTACTTGACACTCTATTCCCATGCGTGCACCCCTGAAACGCTATTACCTGCGCGGCATCATTCCGATGCTGTTGTACACCGCGATGATCATCGCCTCGCACGTCTGGGCCGCTCCGGTCGACCTGGCCTGGGTGAAGGCAGCGTGGGCACTATCGCCCTTGCTGCCGATTGCCTGGGTTTTCCATTACTACTTCAAATACCTGGCCGAATGCGATGAGCTGGAGCGCAAGATCGAAATGGATGCCATCGCGATTTCCGCGATGTCGGGAGCGCTGACCGGCATGGCCCTGCTATTCCTGAGTGACCACGCCCTGCTGGCACTGAACCAGCGCGAGCTGATTGGCCTGTCGGTCGGTGCGATTTGTCTCGGCTATGTCGTTACCCGCTACATCGGCATCTGGCGTTTCCGGGCATGAAGAGCCGCGTCCGGCAACTGCGTGAACAGTTCGGCTGGTCGCAGGCCGAGCTGGCCGAGCGCCTCGATGTCTCGCGTCAGACCGTAAACGCGATTGAAACCGAGAAGTACGATCCAAGCATCAAACTGGCATTCAAACTGGCACACCTGTTCGAATTGCCGATCGAAACGATTTTTCAGGAGGACTGAACATGCAGGACAAACACAAGAAATGGCTGAATGCCGCAGTGCTGCTGATCCTGGCGGCGTGGCTGGCCAAGCCGTATCTGATCAAGGACAAGCCCGAGGCCGGCAAGCCCAAGGCCGCCGTGAGCAACGTCGACAACAGCCGCCTGCTCGGCAGCATCCGCTTTACGCCGTGCACGCTGGCCAAAGGCGCCGATTCGCTGATGGC
>Ga0070743_10001180_pt1 | contig 10023 bp, 14 predicted proteins | sample ColrivemetaGS697_FD_70187 | JGI IMG/M metagenome (GOLD analysis project Ga0070743, IMG submission 70187) | Estuarine microbial communities from the Columbia River estuary, USA - metaG S.697 | ecosystem: Environmental > Aquatic > Marine > Intertidal zone > Estuary | place: USA: Columbia River... | reverse complement strand
AAAATATAACTAGATACACTACTGCCGCGTCCAACGCCATAAACGATATTGTTATCTTTGATAACTGACATCATATAAATTAAAAATCGTAACAAATCTATTAGATCACGACTTTCAAATTCGGCATATTCTTCTTCTACTCTTTTGTATTCTTCTTGACTATTAACTTTGCCTAATAAAAAATTAGCAACATCCAATTTTTTATACTCTTCTGGCATAGGCCAATCCAAATCAGTTTCTGCTAACTTAAAAGGATTCTCTATTTTGTTTTGCTTACAAGCAGAATCAAACTGATCCCACAGTTTTAAGTTAGATGGAAGAATCTTAACAGAACGATGTTCTAGCATCAATTCTATCAAGTCATCTTCTTCAACAAAAGGAAATCCTCTTTCGTCGATATACATATTATCCAATACTAATGAAGTCATTAAAATCGTCGCCGTCGTTTAATTTGCTAATTTCTTTAAATTCAAATTGCTGAATCCTAACTTCTTCTAGCATCCATGCCATTTGATCTATAACCTGTTGACTTGCACCGGCACGAACAGCAATACTCATTTTTTTAAGTATTTCTCGTTCTCTTTCTTGCAAAAGAGCGGCAGTGTCTTGTTTCTTATCAGCCATTATAACTTATTGCTCAGTTAATGTCAACCTTTAAGAATAACTTTGATTAATTCGTCTTTGGCTGCTCTTGCTTTGACTTCCAAGCCTTTGTCTTTGATAATATCCAACAGTTCTGCTTTGGTCATTTTAGCTAAGTCTGCTCGTTTGAACTTGGCTTTAACTTCGACAGGAGCAGTAGTGGCTGCATTACTAGGATCGATTCCAGGGAATGGCCATACTTCTTCTGTTTTTGATTTTTTTGCCTGAGATTTTTTCTTAGGCTTGCTATCAGTTTCAGCAGTAACTGATTGTTCTACTGATGCGCCGCCATCATCGGCACGCTCTGTAGGGAATGGCCAGGCGCCTTCTTCCTGCGCAGGCGGCTCTAATTTATATGGTGCTTCTGGAACAGGAGCATTGTCACTTGGTGCAGAACCAGTAAACCAACTTAGTATCTTCTTTAACATGATATTTCCTTTTAAATTCAATTATGAGTATATTTAACCATACAAAATGCTTTTATACTGCCATGTCTGCTTTGATAGCTGGATGATGTTCATATCCAACAAGTTCGAAATCTTGCATGGTAAATTTAGTAATGTCAGTGACATTGGGATTAATTTTTAAATATGGGCTAGTATACGGTGTTCTAGACAATTGTTCTTTAACCTGCTCGATGTGATTGGAGTAAATGTGTCCGTCACCAATTGTGTGTACAAATTCTCCAACGCCTAGCCCGCAAACTTGCGCAATCATATGCGTGAGCAAACTATAACTAGCAATATTAAAGGGCACTCCTAAGAAGAAATCTGCACTACGCTGGTACATTTGACAACTTAGTTTATTGTCAGCAACATAGAATTGTGCAAATGAATGACAAGGCGGTAAAGCCATTTGATTTAATTCTCCAGGATTCCATGCACTTAGTATGTGTCTGCGCCCATTCGGATCTTTCTTGATGCCAGTAATTAAGTCGAGTAGTTGATCTGTTTCGGCAAAATGAATAAATCCTGCACGATTATACCAATTACCGAATTCGTCTCTAAAAGTTTCTGCCTTATGCTCCATTGGCGTACGCCACTTACGCCATTGTACGCCGTACACTCTGCCTAAGTCTCCTTCAAACTTTGCTTTTGGTTTCCAATAGCTGGCTTCGGCATTAGCAGTCCAGATAGTTGTTTTATTTGGATCTCGAGTGCCGTGTAAAATTTCAGCCAGTCTGCGCTCATCACCAGTACCTTCTATAAACCATAACAGTTCACTAACAACACTACGCCATGCAAGTTTTTTCGTAGTTATTGCAGGGAATCCTTCGGACAAGTCATAACGTTGTTGCATGCCAAATAGACTGACAGTACCTACACCAGTTCTGTCTTTTTTAACAGTGCCTTTTGCAAGAATCTCTTGCATTGCGTTTAAATAATTCTTTTCCATATTTCGTATGTTGCCGTTTCCATTTGGTGCGACTCTATTAGTTCAAACTGTTCTAACATAGAATCTATATTAATTATAACATCACATTCGTAGTCTGTGTCAAATCTAGTCAGCACTATTTCGTCCACAATGTGTGCTGTTTGCTCGATAATTTGTTTGCCGCCAATTATAAAAAGATGCTTGGTCGGAAAGTCATCTTCTATTTGATATAGCATTGGAATAAAGTCGCCACTAAGTCTAATCACTTCGGGCATCATCAATTCCTGATTGGATACAACTACGTTTGTGCGCCCTGGTAAGGGTTTTGGCATCATAGGATCAAACCATGTATTAGCACCCATTACTACTACATGACCCATGGTGTTCCACCTAAACCATTTCATATCTTCTGTATTCTTAGGCCACGGTAAACTGCCGTCTTTACCGATACCTCCTTTTGTATCAACTGCAAAAATGCTCTTAATCATTGATTCCCCATTTTAATTTATATATTAGTGCATCTTCTTTACTAAAGACACCAGTAACTGCAATTGTATTTGTGTAAGATGCGTGATTGATGTAGGAATGATAAACCAAATCTAATGCGTGCTGTTTGACCCACTCGCCTTTTTCATGCTGAGTATAATCCCACCAAATTGCGCCGAAATAAATATCAACATCCTCAACATCGCCGATGTTAAAAGATGCAATTTTTAAAACAACTGTATCGTCTTTCTTCCGAGCCTTATGATGTTGTGCAAATCTATCTTCAATAGTCATGTGATAATTATAGCAAAGTTATAAATGAATGTCAATGCATATGATTGGTTTTTATGTATTTTATCAGTTCTTGATAAGCGTTCCCGTCGGTTGCATTCAATTCTTTGTAGAAATTTACAATGTCTTCTACCTGCTCTTTATTGGAAACTAGATCCCAAAAGTTTCCTTTAATTTGCTTGGTTGTTTCACTAAGTGTTTGATCTACTGATTTCTGGCTTACTAGTTTGTTTTTTACAACTTCGACTAGTAACGTTTCGTAATAATAATCTTCATAGTCGTTTGCAATTGTTTTTAATATTTCTATATTGTTATTACACTGTCTAATATTGTTTATTTCAGTGAGACAGAACAACGGATCTATTCTAATAGGTTCAGTTGGATTATTCTTGCCACCGTAAAAATTATTTCGTACAGTAGCTATAGCATTGCTAACTAGTTGTGCAGACAAATCGTTCCTTCTCAAAAGAATAAATTTAAATTTTAACCCCACAAGACGTTGCAAAATTTGTAAAGGTACAATGTGCGGAAAGTTCGGAACTATCATAGGAAAATATTTTAAAATACAATGATCTGTTTGACTTATTGTATTAAACTTTTCTTCTAATTTTATCTTAGAAGTTTCCCAATTGAAGTATTCTTCAAAAGATTGATGTTCAGAATATTCTAATCTCATCATATGTAGTAACAAGTTACTGCCACTTCTCATTGATCCTATTAATGCTATTTTATTTGCTTGTTGCAACATATGTTCCATCCCAATCTTGATTTAATTTTTTACGTTTCATTTCTTTGCATCTATCGATCCATGCATCGTAGTAGTTATCCATTAAACTATCAAACTCTCCTTTAAGGCCTTTGCACATTTTAATTGCAGAATCAAACTCTTGCATACGATAAAGAGACAGCATTCTATCGTGTTCTGTTTGCGCCATTAGATATTCTGCTATTGCTTTGGGGTCGGCATCCAATACTGTATAAATGTGTACGCCTTCTTTTTTGCCTTTGACTGCAATTTTATCCAATTCTAATACAAAGAAATGATCTTTAACTAGTTCAGCAGTTCTTGCACCTATTACAATCTTAACTCCGTACGGTTTACTTTGTCCTTCTAAGCGACTTGCTAGATTAACTCCGTCACCCAAGCAAGTATAATCAAAACGTTGATCACTCCCCATATTCCCTACAACGACGACATCAGTATTGATGCCGAGGCCCATACCAAAGGCAGGAACACCTTCACGGGCAATTTCTTCATTAAACGCATCTAAGTCTCCCAACATGTCTAATGCTGTTCTGACAGCATTTATAGCATGCAGTTCATCATCGAGCGGTGCGTTCCAAAAAGCCATCTGCGCATCACCTATGTACTTGTCAAGTGTTCCGTTATTGTTGATAATTTTTGCTGTCATTGCAGTCATGTAACGGTTCATAATCTTAGTAAGGCCTTGTACATCTTTACCGTAGTGTTCACTGATACTAGTAAAGCCACGAACGTCAGTAAACATAATTGACAGTTCGCGGGACTCTCCGCCTAGTTGTAATAGTTCTGGATTCTTCTGCAACTTTTCTACCATAGCGGGTGATAGGTATGTTCCAAACTGTTTCTTGATCTGTTGCTTTTGTAAGAACTCGCTTATGAACTTAATAGTATAACTATGAAGGCCCACAAGACCCAAAGTGAGAACAATACTGATACTATCAAGGAGATACATAAAGTTACTGTAACTATAAAAGCTACCAAAAATAACTCCACTAATGGAGCATACCATAAAAATAATACCTGCATAAGTCCACCTCGTTAAGAAAATCAACAAGAGTGATAATACAATTGTTGTTATCAATTCTGCGCCCGGCGCCCAATCAGGACGCTGTATGTTTACACCACTAATCATGGTTCCTATTACAGATGCTTGTAATTGATGCGGCCACTGAGCACCTAATGCAGTTGCGACTGGATTACCTAGACCAGCGGCAGTTACACCTACTATTACAATTGCACCTTGAAAATCTTCCGGCAAGGCGGTTAAACTTGCCTGCTTGCTTTGTTGTTGCCAATCAATCCAAATACGTCCTAAACTGTCAGTGACAATAGGACCGAACTTTGGTATACGCATTTTCTCTACACCAAATTCATTTAACTTTACTTGAAAGGTTGTATCTCCTGCTGCTACACGCAATGTTTCCATAGCAAGACTGGGATAGAGTTTGTCATTAATAGATACCACTAAAGGCAAGCGTCTAGTCACGCCATCTATTTCTGGCAATGTGTTTGTAATACCTATACCAGCTGCTACTTTTTCTAAAATTTCTACGTTAGCAACAATACCAGGATATTGTACAATCATATCTAGCCACTGAGGTCCTATTACTGCACTACCCGGATTCCGTGCAGTATTTTTATTTGTTTCACCTGGAATAGAACTAAGAACAACTGGATACTCTTGCATAGTCTTAGCCAGTATTGAGTCGCCATTTGTTTGATCTTTATCTGTCATTAAGATGTTCAGGACAACTAATCCAGCACCCCTATCATACAACTCTTTTACGATCTTTGCATAGTCTTTTCTTGGAATGGGCCACTTGCCTATTTTGTCTATACTGGCATCATCTATGTTTACGGTATAGATATTTGCAGGTTCTTCCTTAGGAGGAGTTGTAGTAATGACGGTATCAAAGTAACGCAACGTTACACTTTCTAAAAAGACAGGATTAGATATTTTGACACTTATTAAAAGTATAAGTGTCGCAATCGCAGTGAATGGATTAAGTAGTAGTTTTTTCATAATGTGTTTAAACAAATATTTAATCAAAAATGTCAGGTCGATAAATAGTTTCATGACATACAACGTTTTTTTCTTTTATGCTGATCTATTACCAATTGGATTGGCATTCCTGGCAATTCCATTCATAGCACGAGCACTAGTCATTAACGCTAGTAATCTAACAACGGTTCAGAAGGTCGGAGCCCACCTAGCAATACTATCTTGTTTATTGCTTATTATAGCGCAATCAGGGTGGATAAATGCTCAACTACAAGGCAATGTAATTTGGATTTCCATAATGGATAGAGTATGGACGTTCTTCAATACATTTGTCATGATATCATTCTTATGTCTTACGAAATCGTTAAAAAAGTAAAAAAAGAAACAGTCAGTTTAGTAGAAACTGCCAGTGCAGGGTCTATGATATTGTTTGGCTTGGCTATAGCATTTGAAGATAAGTTTCAATTACCAGAGATAATGATAACATTTCAAATGTCTATTTTTTGGACAGTGTGGTTTTTAATCATGGGAGCATATCATCTGGTATCTATAACTATCGGTAACGGTGAAACATTCAGAGGATGGATGTGCTTTATCAATGCAACTATGTGGTTGTTTATATCTTTTGTGTTCGGACTACCTGTTACGGTTTTCACTATACCATATTGTATACTATTATACAGTTGTTTCTTTTTTTACGGACTATGTCAATCTTGTCGATAGAAATTTTATTAACATTCTTAATTGCTCTGGTAGTTGTAGTGGCTTTTGCTTTTGCAAAACATAAAAATGTAACCATAGTAATAGAGCAAGAGGAAGATCCATTTGACTCGATCATTTCCGAGTTGAAGACCTTGATTGCTGACTTCAAAGTCGTTGCACGTGAACAACAAGAATTGAGTATTATAGTCAAAGATTTAGAGGCCCGTGTTAAAGACCTCAATGCTAAACATCAAGACAGATATTAACTGCCTTTGCCTTTTTCAGGTAAAGAGAATGTGCGCCACTTTTTGCCCATTCCGATTACACAAGCAACAGATTCATTAAATTCTATTAAAGTCCACGATTGATCACGATCACCTGTTTGAACAAATAAAGATACACTTACAGACTTGTCTTTTGTTTCACCTAAAAATACAGGAAATTCTTTGTAGTCGTCTTTTAGTTCTTTCATAACGTCAGCAGTATTGCCACAAACTACTGGTTTATTAACTTGAACTGGTTGTGCCATAGCAACTGAGCAAGTTGCTAATAAAATTAAAATGAAATGTTTCATCTATAGTGTCCTTTTGTTTATTTATTTTTGAGTTATATTTATGGTGCTAGTTGCGCCACTGTTAACTCGTTGTGTTATATCTACGCCGTCTTGATTGATATTAACTGTTTTATTTTCGTCTACACTGATTGTTACTTCGGCAATATGCGCACTTTGTCTCGACAAAGTAATCATACTTTGGTCATCGTTATACCAATATCTTATGCCGTATGCTTCTGAAAATCCTGGCAGTAAACTGGCCTGGGCACTTAGCATTTCTTGGCTGGCTTCCAGTTGACTATTACTGATGTCTAATAAGTTTTCCAACAATGAAATATCTAGCATATTCATGTCTAATTCTTTATAGTTGTCTAACTTGTTTTCATCTAAATCAGTAAATTTTAATGCATCATAATCAAGTTCATTTTTATCTAACGGATTATTAGATTCTGCATGTTCTTTATCTAGTTCTTTTGGTGGTGCAACAATAAGTTGATTGTTAATTAATCCTTGTTCGATTTTAACTATTACTGGAGCAGTCGGAGCACTGTTTAATGACGTCACCATAGTTGCTTGGTAAGCAACATCCAATAGGACTACAACTCCAGAATCATTAGTAACTTCGATAGCACCTGTGACACACCCGCTGGCATCACAACTAGGCAATAACATGACTAGGCTTCTTCCCATTTCATCTACTGTCATAGAAAAGTCTGTTCCACGAACAGCAATACTAGCTGTGGGTGTTTTAATGCTAACTGCTTGCGGATGCTTTTTTGCTATTTGTCCACTAGCATATCGCGCAGTGCCTAAAGCAACTTTAACAGATAGTTTACCTACATCATTTGCTGGATCGTAAACAAAATCGTCTATGACTAATTTACTGTGCTCAGTAACCTTAACCGTAGTATCATCTTTAAATGTCAAAAGTGCCTTTGCATTAGCCGTTACAAAAGTGTCAAGCATCTCCACTTTTGTATCGATTGCACTAGTTATTGATTTTTTGTCGCGAATAATTTCGGAGGGCCCTGATTGCTCAGAAACCCTTCCTATGGCTGCATATGCTTCAGTTAGACTGAGTAATGCTAATGTTATTGCCGTTGCCTGTAGTATCGATCTTAACATATTGTGGTGTTGATCCTGATTGAGTGACTGTCACATTATTTGGATCTAGTGCAGTGCCTCCTGTAACGCTTATATCAGCACCTGACGCCGCCGTCGAATCGCTGTTATGTGTAACCACGTTACTGTCTCCTGTTATAATTATGTTGGATGTGTGGTTTGCACCGTCTGAAAACGTTTGAGTAACAATGTTGTTGTCACCTACTACAGTCTGAGTAATTGTTGCACCAGAGCAAGAACTACCTGTAGAAGATCCGCAAGTTATAGCTTGTTGGTTGCCGTCACCTGTAGTGTCTACTGTTACTGTAGTTGCTGTTCCGTTTACTAACAAGTCTAATTCGTTACCTGAACCTGTTTGCGTTGTTGTTACTGTGTTTGTTTGTCCAGCAACATATGCAGGTGTTGAACTATCGCCCAAACGATTTGATGTTCCATCTTGAATTATAGTTATTGATGTATCATCACCTATCTGTTCAATGTAAACATCGTTGCCATATGCAGAACTAGCTAATGCTATACCTGCTATAAACAACTGTATTTTGCTTTTTAATATTGCCATGGCATATTATTTCTCCTCTGGCAGTTTGCCAGGTTCGTTAGTGGTCATGGTTGGATTCTGTTTAAACTTCCACAACCCTTTCTTCTCCCCGTCGACGATCATTTCGTAAACAGCTTGCTCGATTGCAATACGAACCGCATAGGTTGTTGGTTCGTTTAGTGCCTGTCCTGTTTCTACTTCTAAGCTGGTTGTACCAGCGTCAAAGAATTTAAGTCCACCTAAATTAGAGGCTGCGCTATAAATTGTTTTTGACACTGCTGTTGACAATAATATTTCACCTGAGTTTACAGATATTAATCTCAATGCAATAGTAATTTCATCAACTCTATATTGCTCGCTTACCCCAATACCTAAATATCTTGCGCCGTTACCACCTGATCTAATATTAGTATCATATCCTACGATACCTCCTTCGATCATAATACCAGCAACTATCATTGGCTTTAATGGCTTTGCATCTTTGCCTTCATATACTTCTCGCTGATTCCTAATCAATTGTCTTTCTTTAATTAGGTTATCTAGTCCCACACGTTCAACTACTCTAAACCAGCCTTTTGGTTCTTGTAATGCTCTAATTAAAAATACTTCAGCACCTTGTGTTACTGCTTTGCTAAACAGAGCTAGTTTTTCACTAGACTTCATTTGGCCTGTAAGGTCTTTAAATCCGTAAACAGCTACAGTAATAACAGGACCATCTAAACTCGGTGTTTTTTCAGCTAGTAATTCTCTTTGTTTTAGTTTTACCGGTTCGGTAACTTTCGATTCAAAATTTAAAGATGCACAGCCTACTAGTAGACTTAGTAACAAAATGCTTATTAATTTTTTCGCCATTAAAAACCAAATGTAGCAATAGGTACAGTTATCTCTGTCTTATTGCCGTCTGCATCAACTATAGTTAATGTTACTTCCGAATCTGATTTTTGCCAATCGATAGTAGTACCTTCAAATTCCATAGAACCCGATGTTGCTCCCCCATCTGTAAACATTGCATCCGCCAATTGTTTACTCAGTTGTGCATAAATTCTACTTTCAACGTTGACCAAAAACTTTGCAAGGTTAGTGCTTTTTGCTTCTCGTTCCGCCTTATCAATTGCATATTGGCGCTCATCTTTAATCTTTTGCTTGCGCTGAGATTCTAGTTGTTCAATAGACAAAATGTGAGTGCTGTATCCATTGCCGTTAAATGCTGGACTGTTAAACTGAAATACCTGTTCTGTAGCCATGGATATACTTGCAGTTAAGAGTAATGTTAAAAATGCAAGATGTTTCATGTCGTAATAGTCCTTGTTTATATTTAGATACCTTACATCTGACATTAACTAGATGGTTAACTGAATCAAAGTTCGAAATGTGCTAAATAACATTAACGGAGATACTGAAATGACTGATTTTACATTTAATTTTACTGAAGAAAAGCTAGCCAAATGCATTAAAAAGAATAAAAACCCGGAAGAGTGGTTTGATGCTTTAGAAAAACACTTACCTAAGTTCGGCATTATTACGCCTGCTCGTGTTGCAGGATTTGTTAG
>Ga0070743_10001162_pt1 | contig 10069 bp, 10 predicted proteins | sample ColrivemetaGS697_FD_70187 | JGI IMG/M metagenome (GOLD analysis project Ga0070743, IMG submission 70187) | Estuarine microbial communities from the Columbia River estuary, USA - metaG S.697 | ecosystem: Environmental > Aquatic > Marine > Intertidal zone > Estuary | place: USA: Columbia River... | reverse complement strand
GCATTATGCAGAATCTGTTTTCCGGCTGGTTCCAGTTGAGCCGCTGGTTTCCGTCCGAGCGCATGAAAGCCATCCGGGATGCCATCGCCGAAGGCGAGCGCGGCCATGCCGGCGAACTGTGTTTTGCGGTCGAGGCGCGCTACTCCCCGTTTGCGCTGATGGCCGGTATCCATACCCGCGGCCGTGCCGAGCAGGTGTTCTCTGCCTTGAGGGTCTGGGATACCGCCGAGAACAGCGGCGTCCTGGTTTATCTGCAGCTGGCCGAGCGCCGGGTTGAAATCATCGCCGACCGTGGCATCGCCGCCAAGGTGCCGCAGGCCGGCTGGGATGCACTTTGTACCGATTTCGCCGAGGCCATGCGTCATGGCGAGCCGGACCGTGCGGTGATGGACTGTCTGGGCCGGATCAATGCCTTGCTTGCCCTACATTTCCCGGCGGCGGCCGACAACCCGAAAGAGCTCCCGGACGAGCCCGTCATCCTCTGAATCGCTGAAATTCCGCTTACGCCGCTTCCCCGTTTTCAGGCACAATAGTGACTGTACTCGCGGATTTTGCCATGACCATCCTGCACGATATCGACCCCGTTGCGTTGTCACTGCCGTTCTGGCCGCATGGCATTCATTGGTACGGCATCATGTATCTGTTCGGTTTCGCCGCCGCCTTTATGCTCGGCCGATACCGGATCCGTGCAGGGCGATTCCCCGGCATCGATGAAAACCGTTTCGGCGATTTGCTGTTCAACGGCATGCTCGGTGTGGTCATCGGTGGTCGGGTCGGATACGTGCTGTTCTATGGCTGGTCCGATTTCATCGCGGATCCTTTGTTTCTGCTCCGCATCAATGAGGGCGGCATGAGTTTCCACGGTGGATTGCTCGGGGTGATGGCCGCCGTCGCCATTTGGTCGGCGCAGTCCAAAAAGCATGTGTTCGACACTCTCGATTTCCTGGCACCGCTGGTGCCGCCGGGCCTGATGTTCGGGCGCATCGGCAACTACATCGGCGGTGAGTTGTGGGGGCGCTATACCGACAAGGATTGGGGTGTGATTTTTCCGCGTGCGGAAGCCGACCTTTACAGCCAGAGCGTGGATCAGCTCAGGGTTTTGCATGAATCCGGACTGCTCGACCGTTACGCCCGTTATCCGTCGCAATTGGTGCAGGCTGCGCTGGAAGGACTGTTGCTGTTCATCATCCTGTTCTGGTATTCCCGTAAACCCCGTCCGCGCTATGCCGTGTCCGGCCTATTCGCACTCGGTTATGGCGTGTTCCGTTTCCTGGTCGAGTTCATCCGCCAGCCCGATGCCGACATCGGCTATTTGGCCTGGAACTGGCTGACCATGGGACAGCTGCTGTCCCTGCCCTTGATCGTGCTCGGTCTGGTTCTGCTGTGGCTGTCACGCCAGCAGGAGAGCAATGCATGAAAACCTATCTCGACTTCCTGCGGCATGTCTTGTCTAACGGCCAGGACAAAAACGACCGGACCGGAACCGGCACGCGTTCGGTATTCGGTTACCAGATGCGTTTCGACCTTTCCGAAGGGTTTCCGCTGGTGACCACCAAGAAGCTGCATCTGCGCTCAATCATCCATGAGCTGCTGTGGTTCCTCAAAGGCGAGACCAATATCGCCTATCTGAAGGACAACAAGGTCAGCATCTGGGATGAATGGGCCGATGCCAATGGCAATCTCGGGCCGGTCTACGGCAAACAGTGGCGCAGCTGGGAAGGCAAGGATGGTGCTCTCGTTGATCAAATCAGCTGGCTGATCGGTGAAATCCGCCGGAATCCCGATTCAAGACGCTTGATCGTGAGCGCCTGGAATGTGGGCGAGCTGCCTCAGATGGCTTTAATGCCATGCCACTGCCTGTTCCAGTTCTATGTTGCGCCGCCAAAACAGGCCGGTGGCCGGCCGCGCCTGAGCTGCCAGCTTTACCAACGCTCCGCCGATATCTTCCTTGGCGTGCCGTTCAACATCGCCAGCTACGCCCTGCTGACGCACATGATCGCTCAGGTCTGCGATCTGGATGTCGGCGATTTCGTGCACAGTTTCGGAGACGCCCACATTTATAGCAACCATTTCGAGCAGGTGCACGAGCAGCTTTCCCGGACCCCGGGTCCGCTGCCGCAGTTGCGCCTGAATCCTGCGGTGACCGATCTGTTCGCCTTCACCTTCGAGGATATCGAAATCATCGGCTACGAACCGCAGGCGGCCATCAAGGCGCCGGTTGCGGTATGAGCCGCATCACCCTGATCGCCGCGCTCGACCGGAAGCGGGCCATCGGATTCGACAATGCCTTGCCGTGGCGGCTGCCGGATGATCTGAAACGTTTCAAAGCGCTGACTCTGGGCAAAACCGTAATGATGGGCCGCAAAACCGCCGAATCGCTGGGCCGTGCTTTGCCAGATCGGCGTAATCTGGTGCTGACCCGCAGCGGGAGAGTGCCATTCGATGGCATGCAGGCCATCAGCTCGCTGGACGAAGCACTGGCCCTGTGCGGCGGTCACGAGTTGATGGTGATCGGCGGCGCAGAGATTTATGCGCTGGCATTGCCTCTGGCCCGGCAGATGCACCTGACCCATGTTGATACCCATTTGCCCCAGGCCGATGCCTGGTTTCCGGCGTTTGATGAAAACGAGTGGCTGGAAACGGCAAGTGAAGATCACGGCAGCGACGAAAGGCATGCGCACCGGTTCCGTTTTGCTGATTACTTCCGTCTGAATCTGCCCTAAGGCTCAGTCGCGGTTTTTGCTGAACCCGTCGCTGCGTCCCGGGACCTGATGGATGCGAAGTGCCGGTCCGAGCTCCAGCGCCGTCAGCATACCGCCCCAGACTGCACCGGTGTCAATGGCATAAATGCCCAGACCCATGAACAGACCAAGCGTCGACCAGTGACCGCAGACGATCGGCAGTTCACGTTGCGCATGGCCTGGCGTCGAGAACCACGGATAGAAGCCCGGCTGCTGGGTACCTGGCTTGCCTTTCTCCTCGAAACCGATGCGTCCGTTCGGCGTGCAGTAACGCATGCGGGTGAAGATATTGACGATGGCGCGGAAACGGTCGGTGCCGTTCAATTTCGGCGACCAGTTCGGCTGGTTGCCGTACATCGCTTTCAGGTGGCTTGCGGTCTGGTCGCTCTGCAGGATTTTCTCCACCTCACGCGCCCTTGCCGCGGCCATGTCCAGCGTCCATTTCGGCGAGAGACCGGCGTGCACCATGGCAAAGCCAAGCGTGCGGTCGACATGGAAGAGTTTCTGCCGGGTCAACCACCCGATGAGCTCATCGCGTTCCGGTGAAAACAGAACCCGGTGCAGGTCGGGATTGACCTTGTTCTGGTCGGCCTCGCTGCGCTGGGCGATGGCCAGCAGCGACATGTCGTGATTGCCGAGCACCACCGTGCTGCGTTCACGCAAGGAGTATACGAGATTGAGCGTTTCCAGTGATTGGCCGCCGCGGTTGACCAGATCGCCGCAGAACCAGAGATGGTCCTGGGCCGGGTCGAATTTGATATGGTCCAGCAGCCGGGCCAGTACGTCGTAACAGCCCTGCAAATCACCAATGGCATAGGTTGTCATTGAGTGGGTAATCCGAATTTTCAGTCCCGGCCATTATAGCGCCGGCGCGGCATGGCCGCCTGAATAGGTGCCGTCGCACAGGCCGCAGATTCGGACAGGAAATTCGCCAGATGTACGAACGCCGACACCGGAAGCTGCTCGGCACGGGTTTCCGGCTTGATGCCGGCCGCCTGCAGCTGCTCGCCGGTGCAGAGCCGCGACAGGGCGTTACGCAGGGTTTTCCGGCGTTGGCCGAAGGCATCGCGCACGACGGCGGCGAACATTTCCGGATCACGGATGCCGACTTGGTTCGGCTCACGAGGTATCAACCGGACCACGGCCGAGTCAACCTTCGGTGGCGGGTTGAAGCTCTGCGGAGGCACATCGAACAGCGGGATCACCTCGCACACTGCCTGCAGCATCACGCTTAGCCGTCCGTAGACTTTGCTGCCCGGCTCAGCTGCCATGCGTTCGACCACTTCCTTCTGCAGCATGAAATGCATGTCACGCACCTGCCTGCAGTGTTCGAGTACGTGGAACAGGATTGGGGTCGAAATATTATAGGGCAGGTTGCCGACCAGGCAGATGCGGTTTTCGCCGGCCAGCTTGCCGAAATCGACCTGCAACACGTCTTTATGCACGATGGTCAGTTCGCCGATGCCATGCGCGGCTTCGCTCAGCGGCGTAATCAGGTCGCGGTCGAATTCGATGACGGTCAGGCTGCCATGTTTTTTCAGCAACGGGAAGGTGATGGCACCCTGGCCCGGGCCGATTTCCACCAGCATATCGCCCGGTTTCGGGTCGATCGAATGCACGATATGCTCGATGATGCTGCGGTCGGTCAGGAAGTGCTGGCCGAGGTTTTTCTTCGGTGGCGCCTTGAAATGGCTCATGCCGCTTTTCCCTGAAGCGCCAGTTTTCGGCATAACTGCACAGCCTGCCAAAGGCTCTCATCGCCGGCCCTGCCGGTTCCGGCCAGATCCAGAGCGGTGCCATGATCGACCGCGACGCGCGGATAGGGCAGACCGAGCGTGATATTGACGGCATTTTCGAAACCGGAGAATTTGAGCACGGGCAGTCCCTGGTCGTGGTACATGGCGAGGATGGCGTCGTTTTGGGCCAAGCGTGCCGGCAGAAAAGCGGTGTCGGCCGGCAAGGGACCTTGAAGATGGAAGCCCTCGGCCCGGAGCTTTTCCATGACCGGAATCATGACCTCGATTTCTTCATGCCCAAGCAGCCCGTCTTCACCGGCATGCGGATTCAGGCCGAGCACGTGGATGTCCGGATTGGCGATGCCGAACTGCGCCTGCAGGCCCCTTCGGGTGATGCGTAGCACGCGTTCCAGAAGCTCGGGGGTGATGGCGTCGGCGACCGCGCGCAAGGGCAGATGGGTGGTGGCCAGCGCAACTCGCAGGTGCGCGTTGGCCAACATCATCACAACCTCGACGCCGGCCTGTTCGGCCAGCAGTTCAGTGGTGCCGGTATAGAGTATGCCGGCGGCATTGACTGCGGCCTTGTGAACCGGGCCGGTGACCATGCCGTCGAATTCACCCTTCAGGCACCCCTCTCCGGCGCGCAACAAGGCAGCGATGACCTGCGCCGAATTGGCCGGTTCAAGGTGACCGGGACGCATCGGTATCGGCGCGGTAATGGGCATAACAGCTAGCTCACCGGCGACACATTCGTCGCCGGCTGCTTTACAGCGCAAAGGGAGTTTCAGGGACTGTGCGGCAGCGCACAGATGACTCGGATCAGCGAGAACGGTCAGCCGGCAACCGTGGTCCCGTTGTGCAATCCGGACACACAGTTCCGGTCCTATCCCGCTTGGCTCACCGGGCACCAATGCCAGATGCGGCCGTATGGCCATCAGATCGGAGCGAGACGCGACTCGACGAAGGCTTCAGCACGCAACTGGCGAAGGAAGCGTTCGTATTCTTCCTCGGCCTTGCGTTGGCCGATGGCTTCGCGGGCCTCGCGGCGTTTGTTTTCGGCATTGGCGTCCGATGAGCGCTTGCCCATACGCTTCATCACCAGGAATCCGGCATCGGTCTGGATGACCGGCGACAGCTCACCGTCTTTCAGCATGACAATCTGCGCGCCTATCTGGGTGCCCCATTGGTTCTGGGTAAACCAGTCGAGTACGCCTCCGTTTTCGGCATTGAGGTCGGGGCTGGAAAATTCCTTGGCTAGCTTGCCCATGTCTTCACCTTTACTGATCCGGGACAGCATCTCTTCGGCTTTTTGCCGGGCAACTTCGTTGCCGCCGACACGGACCGGATCGATCAGAATGGCCTGGGCGCGGTATTCTTCAACCTGCTTGGTCTGGGAGGCATCCCGGGTTTCGGCCAGCTGAATCAGCTGGTAGCCGCTGGGGCCACGAACCGGCTGGGACACGTCTCCGGCTTTCATTTCCGAAATCATGGTGGTGAACTGCGGCGGAATAGAGTCGAACGTGCGCCAGCCGATGATGCCGCCTTCGAGAGCGTTTTGGGCGTCCGAATAACGGATGGCGGCGGCTTTGAAATCCATCTTGCCGGTCGCAATCAGCTCACGGATTCCGTCGATTTTACGTTTGGCGGTCGCCACCTGATCGGGGCTGGGATTTTCAGGAAGCGCAACGAGCAGATTGGCTAAAAGCACTTCGGGGCCCGAGACCTTCTGATTGGACACGTATTGCTCCACCTCCGATTCACTGACTTGGACGCGGCTTTGCACGTAACTCTGGCGCAGACGCTGTTGCAGAAGCTCATCACCGAGGTTGCTGCGGTAGTCTTCCAGCGCGATGCCCTCCTGCTGAATGCGCTGCGCGAACTGTTCCTGCGTCATTTTGTTGGAGCCGGCGATGTTTTGGATGACTTGATTGAGTTCGGCATCGGACACACGGATGCCGATATCCTTGGCGCGGTTGATCTGCAGGCGTTGTAGAATAAGGCGTTCCAGCACCTGACGTTCCAGCACGCTATCCGGCGGCAGCTGGTTGACCTGCTTGGCGTATTGCGCTTTGATGTTGCCGATGGCACGTTCGAGCTCACTACGCAGGATGACATCTTCATCGATGACAGCAACGATGCTGTCGATGGCTGTACTGGCTTGCGTGGTCTGGGCCAGGGCGGTGCCTTGGAGTCCGGGGCCGAGAAGCAGGGCAAGCGCCAGGGATTTGGGGATGACAGACATGCAACACTCCGGAATCGGTTTAAAGCGGAAAAAACGGGGTCGATACATCAAAACGCTAGGATACCATTATCCTTGAACAATTCAGGCCGGCCGCCCATGCTGCCCAGGCCGTTCAGCTCGAGCTCCAGGAACACGCCGGTATTCTCGCGGCTGTCGAAACTGCGTATATACCGGCGCCCGAACACCCGGAATGCCATGCAGCAGCTGCGCCATCCGAAACCCAGCAGGCTGTCGAGGTTCTGGTTGTCGCGCAGGGAGTAATTCCAGCGTCCCATCACCCGCCAGTTGTCGTTGATGGGTAGGACAACGGCGAAGTCGGTTTGTTCCGCAAAGTCCTTGCGGAAACGGTATCCGGCATTGAACTGCAGTCCGTTCGGGCGTGACCAATAGCCGCGGATTGAAGACAGTTCGGTCTTGCGGTCGGACGGATTCCAATGCTGGGTCACGCCGATCTGCCATTCGTCGCTAAGCCGGATATTGGCCTCGGCCACCCAGGCCGAACCATCGGCCGGCTGGATCGGTTCGCCGGGCAGGGTCACTTTGGGCGGGTCGAAGTAGGTGATGCGGCCCAGGCTGAAATTCATCCGTTCCTTGCCGGACTCCGAGCTCAGGAAGCGGGTGGTCAGTGCCGTGGTCAGCTGGTTGGCATCGGTTTGCCGGTCGGCACCGCCATAGCGGTTTTCCCGGAACAGCGATGGCCACATAAAGGTCAGCGGCTGGGTATCGAAGGCCGGGATGTCGGTTTGGTCACGGTAAGGCACGTTCAGGTAAAACAGGCGCGGTTCGAGGGTCTGGATGAAATCCAGCCCGGCAATGCTCGCCGGCCGTTCGAAATAAGCGCCGGCATCCAGACTGAAAATACCCAGACCGCGGCTCAGACGCGTGGGTGCGGTGACATCGAATGGATCCGGATTGATCCAGTATTCGGTCTGCCGCCAGCTTAGGCTCGGGGTGGCGAACCAGTTGCCGCCACTCAGCGGGAATTTGACGAAGGGCGTGACATCGATGCGACGGCCGTCGTTCAGAACGTCATGTTCGAAAACCACAACTTCCGCGTTCAGTCCGGCCTCCAGCCAGGAGCGGAACGGTTTGCTGCCACTCAAGGCCAGACGTGGCATGCGTCGGTAAGGTTCCGATCCCGGTGCCTGGGTCGGGTTGGCGATTTCCCAGTTGGCGGCGGTCAGGTCGAGATTCCAGTACTTGCCGCGCCCGTGAAAGCCCAGTTCGCTTTTCAGCAGAGCCGTCGAGGTTTCGGTGATCGAATTCCCGAAATCGGAGAAGTAGTACACGTCGCTGGCCGTGTTGAGGCTGCTCTGGAAATACCAGGCACGGTTCATTGCCGTGAAGTGTTCCCAGCCGATGCGATACCGGTCTCCGCCCCGCAGGTCATCTCCGGGAAGATAGCTGCCATCGAGGATTCCGGCATTGTTCTGGGTCAGGTAACGGAATTCGCTGCCAAGCATCAGGCCCCGCTCGCTCAGATAACGTGGGGTCAGTGTGGCATCGTAGTTGGACGCCAGATTGAGGTATACCGGTACCGAAATATCAAACCCGTTCAGGCTATCCTGGCCGACTTTGGGAGACAGTAGCCCGGATGCGCGTGCACTGTCGGTTGGAAAGCGCATCGCCGGCAACCATAGGATGGGAACACCACCCACTTCCAGTTTGACGTTTTTTGCCACCCCCTGGTGGGTCTTGTCATTGACCTTGATTTCATCGGCGATGAATTGCCATTGCCGCTGATTGCTCGGACAGGTCGAGAAATTGGCAGCGGTGAGGCGACTGCCTTCATTATGCACGATGACTTTATCGGCGCTGCCGTTGCTATTGCTTTCATGGAACTGGTAATTCAGTCCGCTGAGCGCAATGTCACCAGTTTTCTGGTTGCCCTCGGCAGTCTTGGCGGTCATGCGCAGGGCATTGTTTTGAAACCTTACCGGCCCTTCGGTACGGTAGGTTTGACTGGCATGGTCGAAGCGTAAGGCATCCGTGGCGAGCCATTCGCTGCCCCGACGCACTTCGACATTGCCTTCGAACAGCGACTGGTCGCGCGTGCCGATATCCAGAGTATCCGAGCTGATATCGGCGGGCTGACTTGCCGGGTCGACGCTGTCACCGGTCAGCGGCTGGAAAAACGGCAGATTGTCAGGATTGCCGCACAATTGCCAACTGGTTCCGCCGGCTTCTTGATTCTGGGCATGCGCATCCAGGGTGGCAAGTAGGCTCAGACAGGCAAAGAGTAAACGGGTTCGGCGCACGCATGACCCCAATCAGTAGTTATGGTGTATTTTAACCCTTAATAGCTGGCTTAGGCGGACCCCGAGATGACCGACACCACCAAAACCGATACCGATTGGCGTACGCGGTTGAGTCCGGAGCAGTACGCGGTCTGCCGCTGCTCGGCCACCGAGCCGCCCTTCAGTGGAAAATATTGGGATCACCATGCAGCGGGCATTTATCACTGCGTGGCTTGCGGGACGGTGCTGTTCGCTTCCGACAGCAAATTCGACTCCGGCAGCGGTTGGCCGAGTTACTTCCAGCCGGCGGATGCGAAGGCGTTGAAGCTTGAATTCGATGATTCCCACGGCATGCGTCGCACCGAAGTGCAGTGTGCCGGTTGCGGCTCCCATCTGGGTCATGTGTTTACCGATGGACCGCAACCCACCGGATTGCGTTACTGCATCAATTCCGCAGCCCTGGATTTCAAACCGGCGGTTTAGGATTTCCGGCGTTCGTGGTTCCAGAGTACTTCGCCGTGCCCGCTCGCGCGGGCCAATACACGTGCCAGAACAAACAGCAGGTCCGAAAGCCGGTTCAGGTAGCGGATCGCTTCAGGCCGGACCGCATCATGGCGTGACAGGGTCACCACTTCGCGTTCGGCACGGCGGCTGATGGTCCGGGCCAGATGGCAGTGGCTGGCGGCCATGCCGCCGCCCGGCAGGATGAAATCCTTCAGTGCCGGAAGATCGGCATTGAAGGCATCCAGTTGCTGTTCAAGACGGTCGATGTCGTCATCGAAAATCGCCGCATGTCCCGGGATGCAGAGCTCACCGCCGAGATCGAACAGATGATGTTGGACGGAAACCAGCAAGTCGCGGACATCCTGCGGTATGTCGCAGGCTAGAATCATGCCGATGGCGGAATTGGCTTCATCCACCGTGCCGTATGCGGTGACCCGTGCGGAATCCTTGGATACCCGGCTGCCATCGCCCAGACCGGTGGAGCCGTCATCGCCGGTTTTGGTGTAGATCTTGGTCAGTCGGTTGCCCATCAGCTGGTTTGACGCATTTCCGGAAGGCGTTGTTTCAGCAATTCATAGCCGCCGAACAAAACGGTGGCATAGAACAGGG
>Ga0070743_10001149_pt1 | contig 10122 bp, 3 predicted proteins | sample ColrivemetaGS697_FD_70187 | JGI IMG/M metagenome (GOLD analysis project Ga0070743, IMG submission 70187) | Estuarine microbial communities from the Columbia River estuary, USA - metaG S.697 | ecosystem: Environmental > Aquatic > Marine > Intertidal zone > Estuary | place: USA: Columbia River... | reverse complement strand
GTCGTTTTCCCTTTCTGCTCTAGCAAGAGCCGACTCTATTTCTTCTTTAATTTTATCTCTTCTGCTCTTCTCCTGATTCTCAATAGTTAAATAATGAGCGCCTGTTCCTTGTCCGCTAAAACTAGGATTCTTAAATTTAAATTTAATTTCATCTGCATGAAGATTAGATGCAGTTGTCATTAAAAAATAGCCTACAATAACAAGTATTCCTAAGTGTGTACCTGTGATTTTCATTTCTTTCTTCTCTCTATTATATACATGCAAGTATCGTGCCCCTTTTAGTGTTGATTTTCCAACACCTGGCGAATCTTACTTGCATCTATTTTGTTTGTTTCACTTTCTTTTGTGCCTTTAACGCATCTGCCTGTTCAGCGTTTTCTAGTACTTTCTGTCTTGCTCTATACTCCAACACTACATCTACTTTTTGTTGTAAACGTATTAAATCTTGGTCTAACATACGCATTTTATCTATAACCCTAATTAGTGCTATATGCATATCTGCTAGTGCAGGGTCGACCTTTTCGCCTATAAACCACCATATGTAATATATGAAATAGCCTAGTCCAACACACATAACTACTGGAAAACCAAAATCTGCAATAGCCTGACCGATATCCATCAATCTCTCCTTGCATCAACTTTGCCATCTTCTACAAAATTCTCTGCTCTCGATACCCTGTCTATATCAGGTCTGAGGTCTAACGCACTGGAAACTAGCAGGTCTATTTTTAACATTTCGTTACTCATAGTACTTGCTCTTGCCTCTAAGGATTTGCAGAACATAGTTAATGTTTTAACTTGGTCTACTACGCCTTCTAGTATTTGTTTTAGCACTAAAAAGATAAAAAATCCCATTACCAGACTTCCGGCGATTGGGGCTCCTACTTCGGCTATTAATCCAAATATTTCTTCCATATTATGTACACACCTGTAAGGGTTGTTTCTTAAGTGTGTGTTTGTGTTACTCTACAGTTACTATTTATCGTTTTAATATCGTTTATGTGTACTGCATATATACACTTTCACATTATCATTACTAAAATGCATAGTTGTATAAATACTCTCTGTAACACAACTGTAACATACAGTTTGATTAGTTGTAACAATACTCATTAGAGTTGAAGTTACTGCAACTGTACTAACATTTGTGCGAAACATCAACGGAGAATAACATGGCGAATCCATTAGGAATAGTAGCCAGATATACTCGTCCATTACGTGACACGGCATCTGACTACTTAAAAAAACTAGATATAATAATGAAATCTGGAACCCTAGATAATGTATCTAAGGCTTTTCATTAATAAAAAACTATCATAAAAAAAGGGAGCATCTGCTCCCTTTTTTATTGTTTGTAAACTCTTACATCAAGTTAACAAGTACTTCTATAACTGCTTCGCCACCTTCTGAAGAACCAACTGCTTTACCAATTATTCTACCAGCCTGTGCATCGTTATTAGCCATTGCCATACCGTTTCCTGCAGAGACCATTAAGTCACCTTTAGCAACTGGACCAGTAACCTTAGTAGGTACTCTTCCTGTTAATGCTACAAATTGACCTTCTGAACCTGCGTTCATCATGTATGCTGGATCAGTGGATATAACACCTGCTACTGCATGACAGTTTTCACTATCACATGAAGTAACTTCTTTATCGCCACCGAACATAACAACTGTTCCTGCTTCTAAATCTGCATCACTTTCGTATTTCTCAGCCAAATCCGCATACTGCGCCGATGTCGCTGTACCTTGGAATGTAGTTGCATATACGTTTGCATATTTAAGTGAACCTGAACCTAAGTTAATTGCATTGTTTGAGCTAGGAGTAATTGTTCCACTGTGTGAATCATTAGCATCACTTCTCATGAAACTTGCACTACTAATACCGTCTAGTGTATCAGCATCAACATTCAATGCGTCTACAAAGGAATTAGTTACTACAGCACTAACTCTAGCATCTGCTCTAGCATCAGTGAAGTATAAGTTGCCACTTTCTGCCAAGTTTGCTGTTGTAAAGTCGCCCATGTCAACTGATATACTATCTGCCGCTACGTCAATACCTGTTCCAGCACCAATGTTTAGTGTAAGACTACCACTAGTACCACCGCCTGTTAAACCGTTGCCTGCCGCTACTGCTGTAATATCACCAGTTTGTGTTGCGTAACCGTAACTTAGAATTTTATCTTGTACTGCCGCCGCTGTCATTAACACTGAATCACTATCACTAAATGCTTCAGTACCTAACTGTATTGATCCACCTGCGAATTCACTAACTGTTAATCCACTTACGTTAAGAGTAACTGCACCACTTGAACCGCCTCCTGAAAGACCTGTTCCTGCGCCAACACTTTCAATATCACCTGCGTCATTAGTAAAACTAATTACACCAGTTGTACTGTTGTATGATATGTCGCCTGAAGCACTAATTGCCGCTCTTGCTCTTGCAGTTGTGTGATATAAGTTACTAGAACCTTCAGTTAACTCGTCTGTATCTTTACTTCCTAAGTTCAAGTTTGAACCTGTTTGTAAAGCAACTCTAGTATCTGCTCTTGAGTTATTAAAGTATAAGTTGCTTGAACCTTCTGCTAAATCATCTGTATCAAATCCTGCAATACTTACTGCTAAGTCAATTGTTCCATCTGCATCTTGATATGTTGCTGTAATGCCTGATTCTGTATTTGAACTAAACATTCCACCTGCAATATCTTGTACTCTTTCAGTAGTATGATACAAGTTTGTACCTTCGCTTAAATCACTAGTACTTGCCGCGGCAATCCTAGCATCTGCTCTTGCATCTGTGTAGTAAAGGTTTGATCCTTCTGCTACGCCTGAAGTACTGCCTTGTGTGAATGTTAACACACCAGTTGTACTGTTATATGCTAATTCAGTTGAACCTTCACTAATTGCCGCTCTTGCTCTTGCAGTAGTAAAGTATTCGTTTGTGCCTTCACTTAAATCACTAGTGGAAGCCGCCGCTATTCTGGCATCTGCTCTAGCATTAGTAAAGTATAAGTTGCTTGAACCTTCGCTTAATTCATCTGTGTCTTGATTTGAGATGTCTAAGTTAGTTCCTGTTGCCGCCGCCACTCTGGCGTCTGCTCTAGCCTGTGTATAGTAAAGGTTAGTATTTTCACTTAAATCAGCAGTTGTTCTTGCCATTGTGTACGTTGAGGAACCATCATTGAATACCCAAGTATCACTTCCTTCTGCCCAATGTATATAAGTGTTAGTAGAAGTTCCACGTTCAACTTCAATACCAGCATCTTCACTTGGAGTACCTGCTTCGTTGTTGTTAAGAATAATTACATTATCGTCTACAGTTAAAGTTTCTGTATTAACAATAGTTTGCGTTCCGTTAACTGTTAAGTTACCACTTAGTATTAAATCATCACTGAATGTTTTAGCACCGCCAACTGTTTGTGTTCCAGTTGTTCTAACAACAGAACTGTCTACACTAACTGCGCCTGCACTATAATCAACACCTGATCCACCTGTTAAGTGAGCATCAATTCTTGCTTCTACTTCTGCTTGGCTTGGACCTGTGTAAGTAATTGTTCCACCGCTGTATGCTAATGAACCATCGCCACCTGCATCTGAAACAGTTATGGCACCTTGTGCATCTGAATCAGTGTATTGGGTAATAGTTGTAGCAAATGCGCCGCCACTAAATGTCATGCCAGTTCCAGCACTAAAGTGAGCTCTTGTCTCAGAAGCACTTGGACCAGTATATGTGTATACACCGTTGCTGTATGTTAAACTTCCGTCTCCACCTGAATCTGTAGCACTAAAGTCTGCAAGTCCTACTAATGCTTGATATGAAGAACCATTGTTTGTGAATGACCAGGCATCGTCTGCCTCAATCCATTTCAGTTGAACATTTGTAGAGTCGCCTCTTTCAACAATAATACCAACGTCATCTGATGGTGTACCAGTTGCGTCTGCATTCAATAACATAAGGTTATCTGCAATTGTAATTGTTCCGCCTGTTGACGCTAAAGTACCACTTACTGTAGTTGTACCTGAGAATGTCTTATCACCTGAGATAGTTTGTGTGCCAGTAGTTAATAAAACTGTGGCATCAACTGCCAATGTGCCTGAACTATTAGTAATACCTGTTCCGCCTGTTAAGTAACTACCGCCATCAACATATGCTTTATTTGCGGCATCGCCTGATTGGGCTGGTGCTGGTAAGTTGTTAATTGAATTACTGTTTAAGTTAATGTTACTAGCCAGTGTTAAACCGCCAGTACCAGTTAATGTTTGACCTGAGTCAACAGTAATTGCTGATTGTAAATTAATTACACCTGAACCAGATGCGTTAAGTTCGATATCACCCGAGCCAGTTGTAACAATACCAACGTTTTGGTTTGCATCTGCACTAACTTGGATTGTACCTGAATTATCTTGGAGTACTTGTTGTCCGTTAACGTATAAAGATCCTGGACCAACGTATATGTCTCTCCACTGCTTACTACTTGAACCTAAGTCATAAGTAATATCAGTAGTAGGTATAATGTGTCCTGCAAGTGTTCCACCTGCTAAGAACGTTTGTACACCTCCTGTAAAAGTTGCTGAAGAAGTGTCAAGGCTAATAGTAGCATCGCCTGATGTACTACCTCCTGTTAAACCATTACCAGCTACAACTGAGCTAATGTCGCCCGCCGCCGCTGATGTTACTTCTGTATATTTTGCTATTCTGTGTCCGCCTGCTGTACTTCCGTCGTGGACAATAACGGTATTTAAATCTGTATCGACTGTGATCTCACCTGCCAAACCAGTAAAACTACTGTGTTGGGAAGTGGTGCCTCGTCTCCATTGAATTGCTGTGGCCATTTTATTATTCCTATGTTGTCTATAATATTATATAGTCTGACTCGCGTAGTCAGTCAATAAGGTTTTCCCTATTGCACATATTTATCGTTTTTTGGAAGTTTGGCTGTGGTTACAAGATTTATTAAACTAGAACTTCTACTATGCCTTCGCCTGCATGTAATTTATCAGTTAATGCTTTCCCAACAATGCATGCCGCACCTATAAAGTGTGGATCAGTTCCTACTTTTGCAACACCCGGTGTTGAACTAGTTACTAACACATCGCCTTTGCTAACAACTCCAACTACTCTCACAGGAACTCGTCCTCTAAGTGCAACTGCTTTAACAAATTGTCCTGATTGTCCTGAGTTCATTAAGTATGCTGGATCTGTGGAAACAACACCTGCAACTTTATAACTGTTTGAGATATCTGTTACTGTTACTTCATGCTCTCCGCCTATTACTAGCACAGAACCAATTGGATAATCTGCATCTGCAACATAGTTCTCAGCCAAATCCGCATATTGAGCCGAAGTTGCTGTACCTTGGAATGTGGTTGCATATACATTTGCATATTTAAGTGATCCGGAACCTAAGTTAACCGCATTGTTTGTGCTTGGTGTAATTGTACCTGAATGTGAATCATTGGCGTCACTTCTCATGAAACTTGCACTACTAATACTATCTAATGTATCAGCATCAACATTTAACGCATCAATTGTTGCTTTATCCATTGCCGATCTAGCTCTAGCATTAGTAAAGTATAAGTTGGAACTGCCTTCGCTTAAATCATCTGTGTCTTTACTACCTAAGTTTAAGTTAGCGCCTGTTTGTAAATCAACCCTAGCATCTGCTCTAGCATTAGTATAATATTGGTTTGTACCTTCTGCCAAATCAGCAGTATCAAAGTCTCCCATATTAACTTCAATTGAATCTGCATTAACAGTAATACCTGTGCCTGAGCCAATATTTAATGTGCCAGCTGATGTAATCGTTCCTGTAAGACCGTTGCCACCACCTACACTAGTAACTGTACCTACTGTGGTCGAGTATCCAAATGCCTGTATCTTATCCTGGATAGCCGCTGATGTCATTATAGATGTATCATTGTCAACAAATGACTCTGAACCTAATTGCAAACTGCCTGCCGCAAATTCGTTAACTGTTAAACCACTTACGTTTAATGTTGCTGTGCCACTTGTAGCACCACCAGTTAAACCTGTTCCTGCTGTAACGCCAGTAATATAACCTGTATCAGATAAACTAATAACGCCATTTAAAAATTCAACGCCTGTTCCGCCTGTTAAATATGCTTCAACGGCTGTGTTTGCTCTCACTGTTGTGAAATACAAGTTGCCTGCGCCTTCACTTAAATCAGCAGTATCAAAGTCTCCCATATCAACTGCAATATTATTAGCATTTACTTCAATACCTGTACCGCCTACTACATTTAATGTAACAGTACCGGCAACACCGCCACCTGTTAAACCATTTCCAGCAGTAACACCTGTGATTGTTCCACCAATTGAAGTAACTGATGCCCAACTTACTGTACCACTACCGTCTGTTTTTAACACATAGTTTGCAGTGCCGTCTACTGTTGGCATATTGAACGCATTATTAATGTTTAATGCATCAATTTGTGTTGTTCCTGAGAATGTCTTATCACCAGTATGCGTTTGAGTGCCTGCCAATCTTGCAATATCAGTATCAGCGGCAATTCTAGCATCTGCTCTAGTATCTGCTCTAGTTTGTGTATAATATAAGTTTGATCCTTCACTTAAATCGCCGGTGTCTGCCGCCGCTAATTTAGTATCAAACTCTGCATGTACTCTTGCACTTGTATAGAACTGATTAGAACCTTCTGTAATACTACCTGAATCAAATTCAGTAAAATCTATTGCTATGTCATTTGCGTTAGCAATTATGCCTGTGCCGCCTATAACATTTAGTGTGACATCTCCTGTTGTGCCGCCACCTGTCATACCAGCGCCTGCTACAACACCTGTAATATCTGCGTTTGTGGCAATTGTTATAGTGCCACCGCTGTGGGTAACATCCATATTGTTGCCGCCAACGAATGTAATTAAATCCGTAGAAGAAACTGTTTGGTTGCCTACTGTATCAGTTGTAAATCTCCAGTTAGCATAATTATCTGCACTTGAAGTAAATATTCCGTTAGCATAACTTAGCTCTGTACCTGCCGCACTGAATAATCCTTTTATATAAGTATCGTCTGTTGTTACTGCATCTGCTGAAACAGTAATACCATTTCCGCCTATAACGTTTACTGTTGCATCTCCTGATGTTGCTCCGCCGGTCATACCAGCACCTGCTACAACACTTGTGATGTCGCCTAATAGGTCTGCATCAATAGTTAATGTATTTGAACTATCGTTATATGTTAAAGTTACGTTCGATCCACCTACTAATAAAGCATTGACTCTGTCGTCTACTCTTTCTTCAGTGAAGTATTTGTTGTTGCCTTCTGCAATATCAGTTGTAGTCAAATCTCCTACAGTACTTGTAAATGCTCCTGCGCCATCGTATGTAATGTTAGCACCTGTAATACTCAAAGAACTTTTTGCTGTATTAACAATGCTTGATGTATTTGCACTAATAGAAATTACATTTGCTGAAATATTACTAGCCTTAGTAATTGTTATGTCTGTGCCTTGTGCCAAAGCGGCAAGATAGTTTGTACCACCAACATAATCATTGAGTGCAATTCTGCCTGCGCCTGTTGTGAAATCAACTGCGTCAACACTTGCTGTTGTTACGTTTTTAATTACTCCGCCTTCTACAGTTTTAAGTCTGCCTGCATCGAAGAATACAGTACCGTTAACTACTAATGTATCGTCACCTTGTCTGGCGCCAAGTATTATACCGCCGTCAATTGTTAATCGTTCTAACGGTCTATCGCCTGTTGTATAACTACTTCCACCATATTGTACTGTGGTATATGTTGATACGTTTGCTGGATCTCCAATGTACGTTGTACTATCACTAAATGTCTGCGTAAATGCTCTGTCGACACCAACCTTCTTTGTTGTGTCAATGCCAGAGGCAGTTGATATTGATCCTGCTCCACTAATATCACTTACTAATAATGTACTAATTTCAGATGATTTAGAAGTATAAAAAATATTACTACCCAATATAGATAATGCACTTTCGCCTGCACCAATTGTGTGCTTAAAGAACGTGGTATTTACATTTGTTAAATTACGTTTATTATGGTGTGTTGCCTTACCAGTTCCTGTGCCAGTGCCTGTTGCAATGAAGAATGTTCCTACGTTGCTGTCCGCGGCTCCTATTAATGTGTAGTCTGTTGTTCCGGGTACAGCAATACTATACCTGTCGCCTACTACATAACTGCCTGCTGTAACTAATTTAGTACTATACTCGTAAGTGTTACTGTTTACAGTAAGGTCGCCTGAACCTTGATTATCTGCATTTGCTGATGGGTCTACATCTATACCAGGCTTAATTGTGAGCGAGCCTGATACTGTTAAATTACCTTGTCGTACTTGTGATGCTCCGGCTTGTTTGCCTATAGTTATTAAACCATGTTCAGTACCAGCTAATATCGGTGTAAAACTTACGCCAGGATCTCCGCCGTCAAGTCCGTCTACTTCTGTTTCTAAATTAATATCAGTATCACTAGTGTATGATGCCACACTTAATGTTTTCCAATTCATTGAAGGTGATTCAATTCGCATTGTTCTATTAACTTTTAACGAAGTATTTGCATCTGTTTGTCCTCGTTCTGTTGCTACAGAATTATTAACAAATAATTCCATGTTTGCATTTGCAGTATCAACATAAAGTTTAGTTGTTGCATCGGCCGCCGATGTCGGTGTGCCTAATCCAGTAATTTTACTCGAGCCCATAGCAATAGCGCCGGACATTGTGCCGCCGGCTAATGGTAATTTTGTTGCTATGCTGTTTGTTAATGTTGTATTAAGATTTGCATCATCATTAAGTGCCGCCGCAATTTCATTTAGTGTGTTAAGTGTGCCTGGGGCACCGTCTATTAAACTTGTAATTGCTGTTTCTACATAGGCTGTTGAAGCCGCTTTAGTTGAATTATCACCTGCAACATAGTCGCCAGCGGAAACACTTGGCATTGTAACTACTGGTACCACTAACGAACCTGTGAACGTTTTAGTACCTGCTAGATTTTGATTGCCTGTTGTTCTGATAACTGTGTTGTCTACATCAACTGTATAACTACCTGCGCCATCATTGTATGTTCCAGTTATACCATCGCCGTCTACTAATAAAGCATTGACTCTGTCATCAACTGCTTCTGAAAAATCTGTAACTTGTGAGGCCGGTATTGCAATGTTTACATCTGATGCCGCTGTTAATCTGCCCTGTGCATCTACTGTAAATGTAGGAATTGCTGTAGCACTACCATAACTTGTGGCTGTGACTGCTGTATTATCTAATACAAACTCGCCGTTAGTAACTGTTAATGCTGTGCCGGCTGTAAAATGTGCTCTAACTTCTGTTGCACTTGGGCCAGTGTATGTAAATACACCGCTAGTATTGTTATATGATAAACTACCATCTCCGCCTGTGTCAGTAACACTTAAAAGTGCTTCTCCGGCTGTAGTAAAGTCAGATACTTGTGATGCTGTAATTACTATTGGAGTTGTTGCGCCGTTTGTTAATCTACCTTGCTGGTCAACTGTAAATGTTCCAGTACTACCTGCTGTTCCATAAGTTCCCGGTGTAACTGCTGTATTATCTAAGTTAATAGTTGGGTTAACATTTTCACCTGTTGTTACAGTTGAAGTTAAGCCTGTTCCACCTGTAACTGTAGCAACATAACTACCAGTTGTGTCAGTGCCTAATGCTACTGAGTTAGGTTGTATTGTTACAGACATGCTTGGTGCTGATGTTATCGAATTAAGTCCTAATGCAATACTACCACTGACATCGCCTGTAAGTGTTAACGTTCTGTCATTTGTAAATTTATCTGCAATTGTGGCTGTACCAGTTACTGGGCCTGTTAAGTGTCCAGCAAAGTCTGTAGAAGTAATACTTCCAAAGCCGGTGCCTACGCCGCCCGTAATAGTCGCTGTGCCGTCTGTAAATGTAGTACCAGTAATTGTAGCACTTGCTGTAACATCGCCTGTTACGCCCAGTGTAACTACTGTGCCATCGTCGTTTTTAACTAATAAGGTATTTGAAGTACCTGTGTATTCTAATCTTACATTAGCATCTGCTGTGCTTGAACGTATATCTAAAAATCCAATGTCAACATCTGCATTAGCGTTTATAACATAGCCGTCTGCATTGT
>Ga0070743_10001136_pt1 | contig 10190 bp, 8 predicted proteins | sample ColrivemetaGS697_FD_70187 | JGI IMG/M metagenome (GOLD analysis project Ga0070743, IMG submission 70187) | Estuarine microbial communities from the Columbia River estuary, USA - metaG S.697 | ecosystem: Environmental > Aquatic > Marine > Intertidal zone > Estuary | place: USA: Columbia River... | reverse complement strand
TAAAGCCTGGGCGCGCAAGCGCGGATTGGCCGACCAGTTGAGCTCAAAGAACGCCCTGCGCGCCACCTGCGCTGCGTGATCGACCAGGCTTCGAGATCCCAGATGATAAGTGCCAACTTCAGTTTGATCGGCCGGGTCAACACTTTGTTCAATCGCGCCCTCATAGATTGGCTCGCCTGCTATATGGTGACCGGCAATCATAGCTTGAGGCCCAAAAGCTCGACTGCGTTGTCCTGATAGATTTTCTGCCGCGCCGCATCTGATATATCCATGCGATCAATAACGGCCATTGTGTCGCGGATATACATCGGCCCACCCTCGGGATCAAAAGGCGCATCGGAGGCGAACATGACACGATCCTCGCTAAAGAATTCAATCGCATGCTCAATCGCCTTTTGCGAGCCAAAGCTTGCGGTATCGGCGTAGAATTCCTTGAAATACTCCAAATGGGGGCGTTTCAAGGCTTTGAGAACCTTCTGTAAATCCTTGGCTGTCGTGCGCGCGCCCATCTGATCCCAACCAGCGCCCACACGACCTTCAAAGAAGGGGATCATGCCGCCAGCGTGATGGGTAATAATTTTTAGATTGGGATGACGATCAAAGATGCCGGAAAACACAAGCCGTGCCATTGCAGCTGAGGTTTCATAGGGCCAGCCGAAAGTCCACCAAATCTCATATTCCGACTGCTCTTCAGTCAAATAATCGGTGAAATTCGCACCCCGCGACGGATGCATCCAGATTGGCTTTCCGGTGCTGGCCATATATTCAAAAAACGGGTCAAATTCGGGCAAATCAAGCGGCTTGCCCATTACATTGGTAAAAATCTGCATGCCAACTGCGCCAAGATCTTCAATATTGCGGCGCGCGTCCTCAACCATTTTCTCGGGATAGGACATGATTGCGGTGCCGATAAAGCCGGGGAAGCGATCGGGATATTGCTGGCAAAGTTCAGCCATACTATCGGAGGCAATTGTCGCTAAATCGAGTGACTTTGCGGGATCTGCATATAATTCAAAGGGCGGCGACGCGAGCGATAAGATCTGGCAGTAATCTGGCCCGAACATATCCATAACTTCGAAACGGCGATCTAAATTGGTCATCATAGGCACTGCTTCAGACCGGCGTGTGATATCCGTTGTGTGGCCCAAATGATCAATCAGCGCGTTATGAAAAGGCTTTGGCCAAATATGGGTAAAGACGTCTATTTTTTTCATCTGGTTTCCATTCTATTTTCTTGAGCGCTGTGCTTGGTGTTGTCGGTGTCAGTCAATTTGGCAGAGATACCTTGCGCCAGATCACGCACGCGGCTTGCAAGGTCAGTGGTTTGTTTTGGTGTGACTTCTGTTTCGGCGACCGTCATGCAAAGCGCAGCTGCCGGTGCGGAGCCTGCATCGAGAATGGGCGCTGCAATACCAACAACGCCGGGCGTCACTTCACCATAAGCAATCGCAACACCTTCTTTGCGCACGCGGCGCAGGGTTGCGCGGATTTGTTCGACAGTTTCACCGGCTCCCATTCGGGCGAATTCAGCCAGATTAGATCCACCGATCTCCTCCTGCTCGCGTTTTGACAGCCAGGCCAAGATTGCCCGCGAGATCGCGCCGCGGGCCAAAGGCATCGGGCGTCCGCGCGGATAGCTTGTAACCGGCGCGCGCGCAGAAACGAGGGAGGAAACGCAAAGAATCTTGCGCCCGTACCAACGCACGAGAAAAGCCGAACATTGGGAGCGCGCTGTGAGCTCCTCCAATGCGCTTTGCCCATGCGCGATCAATGGATCGGCCTTGCGCATCAAATAATCAAGTTCCGTCACGCGCGGCCCCAAGGAAAACGCAGATCCCGAAACCGACGTCACCAAGCCGGTTTCCCGCAGGGATTTAAGATAGCGATACAGCGTTGGTCGCGTGAAGCCGGTCTCTTTCATCATTTGCTCCGCGGTCCACTCAGGCCGTTCTTCAGAAAATAGCCCAAGTACGCCGAGCAATCTGTCCGCAGAATTCATGTTGGCCTCGCTTGCCGGCGGCGATAGACATCGCGGAGCATCAGAGCAAGGCCAAGCACGACGCCAAGAGCATCGGTGTAACCCGCTCCTGCAAAAGCATCCGAAGGAATGAGCGCTAGAACCCCTGCGGCGCCAAACACTATGCGCATGGAGGCCGAGAGCGGGCCGCTAAAATAGCCCGCCAGCGCCGCCGAAATCAACCAAACCCCGAGCCCGGCAGTCAAAATTGCAATCCCGATGGCCAATGGGGTTCCGATCATGATCAAGGCAGGCGAGAATACGAAGAGAACCGGGATGACATAGGCCAACCATCCAAAGCGCATGGCAGCCCAACCTGTGGCCATTGACGGTGCCCTCGCGATTGAGGCCGCGGCAAAGGCTGCGAGTGCAATAGGTGGGGTAATCATCGACATCATGCCGAAATAGAGCACGTAAAGATGGGCCGCAATGGGTTCGACCCCAAGCTGGATGAGCGCAGGCGCGACCAAGGCCGCAAGCAAGACATAGACCCCGAGCGTCGGCAGTCCCATGCCCAGGACGATGCACACGATTGCCGATAATGCCAGCAGTGCAATCAAAGATGATCCTCCGACCTGCACCAAAAGATAGGTCAGGTTGAAGCTGAGCCCAGTGATGTTCAAAACGCCGATGACAAAGCCGCTTGCGGCAGAGATCAGCAAGATTTCGACAACCGAATGGCCTGTCTTGGAAAATGCGTTGAACACAGCCCGGATGCTTGGTCTGATGCCACCGTAACCAATCGCCAAGGATGTGATTGTGAGCGCAAGCGCGGCCCAAAGTGCCGCGCGCTCAGGTTGATATCGTTGCCAAAACAACAGATAAATCAGCACGGCAAAAGCAAAGGCGAAATGCAGACCCGTCAATACTTTTCGCCCTGAAGGGATTTGATCCTTTGACACGGGACGAATGCCCAGTTTGGCGGCTTCAAGATCCGCTTGAATGAACAATGAAACGTAATAGAGAAGCGCTGGGATAAGCGCCGCTGAAACGATTGCAGAATATGGCACTGCCAAAAATTCAGCCATTAAGAAGGCCGCAGCCCCCATGACAGGCGGCATCAATTGCCCGCCCGTAGAGGCGACCGCTTCAATCGCGCCGGCCTTATGCGCGGGATAACCATCGTTCTTGATCATCGGGATCGTGACCACACCTGTGCCCACAACATTTGCCACAGCAGAGCCTGAGATGGAACCGAACAAGCCAGAGGCGAGCACTGAGATTTTCATTGATCCACCACGATATCGCCCCATGCCAATCATCGCAGCATCTGTGAAAAAAGTAGTCCCGCCTGTGACGCCAAGCAAAACACCAAAGAAGATAAAGGCAACCACGATGGTTGTGGCGACGGACATGGGCAAGCCAAGGATGCCGTTGGAGTCTACAGCCATATAGCCCGCGAGCAATTGCCAGTTCTGTGCGCGGCCTTGAAGTCTGCCGGGGAAAAGATCGCCAAATAATGCGTATAATAGGAAAGCCGCTATGATGATGACCAGAGCCCAGCCACAGGCGCGCCGCAGGGCTTCGAGCGTCAATAGAACAATGAGCACGCTGGGAATCCAAAGCTCTGGCGGGCGCGAGAAAATCATCAACACCAGGTCAGGATAACGCACCGCAATATATCCGACGGCCCCCAAGCTGATCAAAGCCAGCCCCACATCGTACCAAGGCGCCTTAGGGCGGTCTGTGCCACTTTTGAACGGCAGCGTCAAAAACGCCAATGCCAATGTCAACGCCAACATTGCAGCAAAGAACTGCTGAGGATAAAGATCAAGACCGATCTGGCGCTGCAACGACAACGCCCAGCCTATGGCCATCAAGGTCAGCAGAGCCGCCAGCGCATTGCTGAGCGTGCTCCACCCCCCAGGCAAGAGGCCGCGAACGCCCTCTTGGATTTGCGTGGTGTCTTTCATCGCGGTTTACTTCAACCCGACTTCTTCATAAAAGCGGATCGCTCCAGGATGAAACTCTGAAATGCCGATATCTCCGCGCATATCAGCCGGTTTGAACGCGCGCATCGGTGGAAAGGTTTCTCCCATGACTTTGGCCTGCTCATACATCGCTTTGGCCATTTGGTAGACCGCCTCATCTGAAGCACCTGCATGCGTAAAGACAACTTGCGGGAAAGCGATGTAAGTATCATCTTCCAGAACCCCTGGCATTGCGCCCGCTTTGAGCTCTTTGAAGAAGGCCGTTGGCCAATGCTCACGCGCCGCCGCAAGGGCCGCATCGCTGGTGTCATCTACGCCCAAGGCACGCAAACCGCCCACGGCGGCATCTGCTTCACGCACCTTGCCAGCGCCATGCGCAAAGATGAACCCGACCGTATCGCCCGCCATAAAGGCATTTGCGCCGGCAACCACAGAGGCCACCGAAACCTGTTCAACATCATCGCGTGTCATGCCTGCCGTGGCATAAAATGCAGAGAGCTGAGGCAAAATCGTATTCTGCGCGGTATATCCATCGGTCATGGCTTTACCGCGTAAATCGCCAACTGTCATGATATCGCTGTCTTTGCGCACAAAGATGGCCTCGACCAAAGGTTGCAACTGACCAACGACGCGGATGTTTTCATTCTTATTACCGTTCCACCATGCCTCGCCGGTGATGGAATAATTCACCTCTTGCAGGTTCGCCACGCCAAATTCAATCCCGCCGTCATTTACGAAGGGAATGAACTGGTTGGGACTCGTTGCGGGTTGTATAGTCGTGTTGAGACCGTTTGCATTCGCAGCGTTGGCGACGGCGGTTCCGATATTATGGAACAAAGATCCCGGATTGGACGTCGCAATTCCAACGTTCTGCGCAGATGCGGTACTCCCCACGAGCGCGGCCACACTAAAGGCAGCGGCTGTACATAAAAATTTCATTAGTAATCCTCCCAGATTGTCTTCGGTTTGCCGAAGTAAACTCTTAAAATCCCACAATGTGAGATTATCTACCAAATTACTTGAAATTTGCGATCCGACAAGGCCTAATAAATTTATTCAGGCGCAAGGGATAAGAGATGGACCAAAGTCACGAACAAACGGGCGCGGAGTCTTTGCTGGAGGGCCTGTCGCGATCTGGCATTCAATATATGTTTGCAAATGCCGGTACGGATTTTCCGCCGATCATCGAAGCTCTCGCGCGGCGTGATCCATCTGCGGCGCCTGTTGCATTGACGATACCGCATGAAACCGCCGCCGTCGCAATGGCTCATGGCGCTTACTTGGTCACAGGTCGCGCCCAGGCGGTGATGGTGCATGTGAATGTCGGGCTCGCCAATTCCGTGATGGGCGTGATCAACGCGGCGTCCGACAATATCCCGATGCTGGTCATGTCAGGTCGCACACCGATTTCAGAGCGCGGCCGCAAGGGCGCGCGAATGACGCCCATCCAATATGGTCAAGAGATGTTTGACCAGACGTCACTCGTTCGGGACTTGGTGAAATATAGCTACGAAATGCGCTATCCTGAACAAGGAAAACAACTGGTTATGCGTGCCATGTCATTGGCAACCTCTGAGCCTCAAGGCCCGGTTTACCTCTCGCTCCCAAAAGAACCTTTGTCAGAAACTGTGCCCGAAAATACGCAAACGCATCATCCGATGCCGCCCTCTGCGACCAAGATCTTGCCCGATCCAGAGGCCATCGCCAAACTTGCGCGTCTTCTTGAAACCGCATCACATCCCGTGATCATTTGCCAGCGTGGCGACACCGAAGGGCGTCTTTCGAAGGCGCTTTCAACCCTTGCGGCAAACCATGGGATTGCGGTGTTTGAACCTTTTTTGCTGCGCAATGTCCTGCCGTCAAACGATCCGGCGTTGCAGGGCTATCATGCCAGCGGGCCCAGGGATGCCGACCTCATTATCGTCCTTGATAGCGATACGCCATGGATTGAGGCCACCAATGCCCCAGGTCCAGAAACCACGGTCGTACACATCGGCCCCGACCCCCATTTCGCGCGTATGCCGGTGCGTGGATTTAGGACCGATCTTGCCATTTCGTCAGATCCTGTCGAGGCGATTCTCGCAGTTGACCGCGCGGCGCGGCCATCTTCGGCAGCCGGGCCGCGCCGCAAAGCCCTCGCGCAATCGGCATTTCAGCGTCGGGACGCGGCCCAGGTCAAAGCCAAGGCAGGCGATACAAATCCAATGAGCGCTGAATGGATCAGCCACTGCGTGTCTGAGATCATGGACGAGAAGGCTGTTGCATTTTCTGAACTGGGCCTATTGCCCGCATATATGACCCTGAAAGGGCCAAACCGACTGTTCAATAATGTCCACGCCGGAGGGCTGGGCTGGGCGATGCCTGCCGCGCTTGGGGCGCAATTGATGCAACCGGACCGGCTTACAATCGCATGTATGGGGGATGGCAGCTATATGTTTGCCAATCCTGTGGCTTGCCACCAAATTGCAGAGGCTTTGCGCCTGCCCATTCTTACCATCATCAAAAATAATGCGATGTGGAATGCTGTGCGCCGGTCTGTGGTGAACGGCTATCCTGACGGGACAGCTGCGATGTCAAACACCGTTCCCTTGACCTCGCTTGAACCGCTTCCAGACTTCGCCGCCATCGCGCGCGCGTCACGCGCGCATGCCGAACGGATCGAAGATGGGCGCGAGCTGCCAGCGGCGCTCCAACGTGCATTGAGCATTATAAGAACCGAAAAGCGCCAAGTTCTGCTTGATCTACGCTGCGCCGTCTCAGACATTCATTAAACGTATCGCAGGCGGCGGCCGCCAACCTATGCGTCAAACTTGCGGTGGCAACGGACATCTTGCGCCTGTGCTGCGGCGGTGTGATTGGTCTTTGGCTTTGCCCTAGTCTTTCGGCTTCTTGCTGAAATCTGCGACTTCGTCAAAAGAGACCCCCATCTGGTCCCCAATTTTTTTGAGCAGAGGCAATTGGACGGCCATATCCATGATGGAGTCCATCGCCAGCCCGACCGGATCACTTTTTCCGCCAGAGCTCACCCCATGACCCATTCCAGAGATATGATTCACGTTGATAGACTTTATCTTCTCTGCTGGCTTCACCATTTCAGTGATGATTTTGGGCATGGCGTTGAGCCGGCTTTTCTCGAGCTCCATCGCGATCATATTGTCAGACCTGGCATTTTCTGCCTCAATATGCGCGCGATTGGCTTCCGATTGGGCAATCTGTGCGGCTTTTTCTGCGGCCGCCAACTCGCGAATGGCCGCCGCTTTGTCTTTTGCTGTGGATTTCTCATTCTCCGCGGCAATCGATGCGCGCAGCGCCGTATTTGCGGCTTCAGATTGTGCCGATAGTTTCGCCAATTCAGCCCGGCGATTGGCCTCAGCGATGGCGCGGGTTGTGCCAATCGTTTCATGGGCTTTGACCGCCTCAGCGCGGGCCAGATCCGCCGAGGCCTGGGCTTTGCTTTCTTCAGTGCTTTTGGCAGAAACGGCGATTTTACTCTCTTGCTCGGCGATCAGGATGTCGCGTTCGCGTTCGACCTCAGCTTTTTGAATGAATTTCTCCATTTGGATTTTTGCTTCACTTGAGGCCCGCTCACTTTCGGCCTTTTGCCGTGCGATTTCAGAAATTTGTGCCGCAGCGAGGGTTTCAATCTCTTGTTGTTGCGCGATTTGCGCCCGGCGTTCTTCGAGATCAATTTCCAGGCTTTTGCGCGAGGCTTCCATCGCTGCACGGCGAACAGAGACTTCGCTATCGGCATGGATTTCGGCGCGTTCTTTCTTCGATTTGGCGATGACCTCAGCCAGTTTGCGCATGCCTACGGCGTTGAAAGCATTATTTTCATCAAGCGCGGAGAAGGGAGTTTGGTCCAGGCCAGTTAGGGACACACTGTCCAATTGCAACCCGTAACGCGCCAAAGTGTCTTTCAACCCGTCGCGCACGTCGGCCACAAATTGGGCGCGATTTTCGTGCAATTCATCCATCGTCATCCGGGCTGCGACAGAGCGGAGCGCGTCAACCATCATGCCATCAATCAGATTGCGAAGCTCATCGCGTTGGAACGTGCGTTTTCCTAAGGTTTGCGCGGCGCGTGTGATCGCATCGGCATTGGGGGATACGGACACATAAAACTCCGCGCCGACATCGACCCGCAAACGATCTTGCGTAATCAATGAGGCCTCTCCATGACGGCTGACGTCCAGGCGCAGGGTTTGCATGTTGATGCGGCTGATTTCGTGAAAATAGGGGATTGCAATGACCCCGCCATCAATGACAACGCGCCGACCACCGATCCCGGTTCGCAGGAGGGCCACTTCATTTGTGGCACGGTCATACCACCATGCTGCAAGGGCAATGAAACGGCCACACAGATGACCACGAGAATTATCCAGCCTAAGAAACTCATATTCTCTCTCCTTATAAACTGTGCTTATTGCACAGAATGTTTGACGCCATGCCGCCGTCTGTCGGGATATTTGTCCCGCGAATCCAGCTGGTCATGTCACTTAACAAAAACATAATCACGGGCGCGATGTCTTCCGCGCGGCCCGGGCGGTCCATGATCCGACGATCCTCCTCCGCCCGGGCTCCCAGGGTTTGGAGGAAATCATCAAGAATTGGAGTATCGACGGGGCCGGGGCTGACGCAATTCATGCGGATGCCCCTGTCTCGCCAGGTCCATCGGTTTTGCATGGTCCAAGCGATAAGCGCTTCTTTAGAAAAGAAATAGCTTCGCCCGCCGTCAGATGTGACGTTCCATTGCGCGATGAATGCGTCAAGATTGTAGAAATCTAAATGCTCGGCGGCTTTGATCGCATCGACAGAGTCGGGCCAGCCCATCCCGGCGAGTGAGGCGACATTCACAATGCTGGCACCCTCCGCAAGTTTTGGGATGAGCCCATAAGTTAAGCGTTTCAAACCAACGAGGTTCACCCGAAGCAGCAGGTCTGCAGTCTTGGTGGGAGGCAGGCCGGCATTATTGACCAACCCGTCAATCCCATCGGGTAAGACATCAATAAGCGCGTCGATTGCGCGGGGGTCGGACAGATCTGCGCGATAGAATTCTTCAACATGGTCGAAGTTTTTGGTCATATCTATCCCGAGCACCTCTGCCCCTTGCTCCGTTAAACGGCGCGCTGTCTCCCAACCAATGCCAGAAGAGGAGCCCGTGACGACAATGCGTTTTCCTTTGACTAAATCGCGCATGATTAAAACACAGGTGGGAAGGGTTTTTGACCACGGTCTAGGGTGATCCATCGCGTTTCAGAAAAGCTTTCTAACGACCATCGCCCGCCATAGCGGCCTAATCCGCTTGCCTTTGTGCCACCAAAGGGTGCGTGGGCTTCATCGTTGATCGGTGCGCAATTGACATGGCACATGCCCGTCTCGAGGCTCTGCGCCATGTCTATCGCGCGATGTTCATTTCTTGTGATGATCCCACAGGAGAGACCGTATTCGGTATCATTGTTCATCGCGATTGCCTCTGCATCTGTGTGAAAGCGGCGGACGATTGCAACGGGACCAAAGGTTTCATCCCGCCAAATATCCATGCTTGGATTTACATGAGTCAAAATTGTAGGTTCAACAAAGCGGCCATTCACAGTGCCACCCAGCGCAAGTTTCGCGCCTTTGGCCAGGGCATCTTGCAATTGAGATTTCACACGCTCTGCCTGACGATCATTGATCAAGGGTCCGATAACGTTCGATTTATCGGCAACATTGCCAGTTTTCAATTTGGCCGCGCGGGCCACAAACCCTTGCATAAAACTGTCATAAACGCTGTCTTGGACCAATATTTTTTCCACACTCATACACACCTGGCCCTGATGCATAAAGGCGCCAAAACTTGCAGCGGATGTCGCTCTGTCCATATCCGCATCATCCAAGACAATGAGGCTGTCTTTACCTCCGAGCTCAATGCAGGCTTTTTTCAAATGCGCGCCACATTTGGCGGCAATGCGCCTGCCAACGGCGGTTGAGCCTGTAAATGCCACACCCTTCACCGTCGGATTATCGACCATTTCATCGCCCACCGATGCCACGTTATCGCGTGAGCAGGTAATGACGTTGAACACTCCGGGGGGCAGTCCCACTTCTTCCATAACCTCAGCGAAGAAAATGCCGCCCATATAGGGTGTCTCTTCCGAAGGTTTGAGAACGATGGTATTGCCCATGGCCATTGCGAAAGAAAACGGACGAGCGGCCAAAATACCTGGAACATTCCAAGGACTTATGACACCGATGACCCCCAT
>Ga0070743_10001085_pt1 | contig 10409 bp, 7 predicted proteins | sample ColrivemetaGS697_FD_70187 | JGI IMG/M metagenome (GOLD analysis project Ga0070743, IMG submission 70187) | Estuarine microbial communities from the Columbia River estuary, USA - metaG S.697 | ecosystem: Environmental > Aquatic > Marine > Intertidal zone > Estuary | place: USA: Columbia River... | reverse complement strand
GACTAGAAGTTAATGCCACACTTGAACCTGTACAAAATGAAAGCGGCCCAAGAGGTGAAATAGTTGGAGTGGGTGACGGATTAATGGTAATTTGTTCATTTACCGGAGGGCTCGTACAACCGTTGGCAGTCCCTGTAATTTGATATGTAATTGTGTAGGGTGATGTCTGGCTACTTGATATTACACCACTAAGCACATTTGAGGGTGGTAAGATTGTTCCACTTGTAGTTGTAGTTATGGTACTAGGAAGTGTGCTGCTGTTTAAAATATTCCAGTTGTAGGTTGTTGGAAATGCACTTACTGAAGAGGTTAAATTAATAGTAAAAATATCGTTCGAACATACCGAATCAATAAGTGCTGTCGCTGTTATTGTCGGATTTGCAATAATAGTAACATGCAGGGTATCAGTTTTGGCCGTACACGGAAGGCCAGGATCGTTAGTTGTTAATATTAAATCCACACCTCCATTAGTAATGTCTTGTGATCCGGGTGTATAAGTGGTATTTAATGAAGTTTGCGATAAGAAAGTTCCATTTCCGGTTGATGACCAAGTACCGCTACTAGCAGAACCTCCAACGGCCCCGCTTAAACTAACTGTTTGCCCTTGACAAATGGCAATGTCTTGGCCTGCATTGGCAGTGGCTTGTCCATTAATATTTATTGTTATTGTGTCAGAATCGATCGGACAAGGCGCTGGGGGTTGGTTGGAAGTTAAAATAATTTCAATTTGCCCTGTAGTTCCAGCTGGTGGATTATAGGTTGCGTTTAAAGTGCTATTATTTGGGCTAAAATAGCCCAAATTCGCGGGGATTGTAGACCAAGTTCCCGTAGTACTACCACCCGTGACCGTGCCATTCAATGTCACGGGCCCAGCCTCACAGCTCACTCCATTTGCTGTTATCCCTACTGATACGGATGGTTGAATGGTAATTTGTTGGGTTGCCGTATCGGCACCGCAAATATTGTTGGCAATCAATGTATAATCATAGGTGCCAGGGGTGGTATACTGAATTGATGGGTTTGCAATATTACTTAGCTGCGGAAGTGCGAAAGAGCCAAAGGTCCAGGCATAATTTACTGAATTGGTATCGTAGCAATTATTTATTAAGCTAGTTGGAGAAAAGAGAGATGTTTCACAGATTGGCGCCTGTGCGGGTAAAGTGACGATTGGCACATCAAGCACCGTAATGGTTACGTTTGAATTTTGATTGGCACAACTTAGACCAGGGAGTGGTGGTGTTAATTCATTGGTCAGCTGTAAAGTATAAATTCCAGGTTCGGTGAAAGATATACTCGGGTTTAGTGAGTTGGGTGTTGTTCCATTTAGAAATGAAGGCGGCGAATAAGATTGACAATTTTCAGGGTTCAAATAGTTAGAAATAGACCACGTAAAGTTGTTGTCATAGCCCTGGCATGTAGCAGTAGAACTAGTATTTGAAGGATTCACAATCAAAGGCGCACAACCCGTAAGTGCAATTGCCGAAAATTGCGAGGTAACCGCCGGCATCACACAAATCGTATCAGTTATGATTTCTGGCCCACAATTGTTTCCAACTGTTAATTTGAGGACGTATGTTCCTGGTTGGTTAAATGATAGTTTTAATTCACTTGATCCTGTTGTCCAATTGGTCCAATCATAATTCGCACCAATTGCACCATTATTGCTCCCAAGTGTGGTATTATTTAGTAGGCTATACCCTGTATTTGGAATCACTTCCCAATAAAAATTGTTGTCTGATGTGCAACCTGAGGTTTGTGCATTTTGCCCCGGTATTGACGTGTTATTTAATGTTAGCTCATTATTCAAACATATCACATCACTAGGTGAGGATGTAAAAGCAGGAGTAGGGCCCTCAGATACATATATTGGCCCGAATCCGGCATAGGTTCCCAGTGGGCTGCACGCATTTGTGGCAGTTGCTTGGATGGAGTATGAATTTGGGTAGGTTTGATTGTTAACAGATGAAGTTACTCCGCATGAAATATTGTTGAATAAATGGTAAATAGTGCTCGGTATAGAGGCCCAACTTGAATAAATCAAATCGGGAGAACCATCATTGAATGATACCGTGTAAGTAGTTCCTGGAACGTTTTGACCACCAACACTGAACGAGTAATTCCCCGGTATACATGATTGTGATGCAGCACCTTGCACAACCAAACCAGGTGCTTGTCCACCTATATAGATTCCATAATTGGCAGTGGAGGTACAACCGTTAGGATACGTTACAGTATAGCTCATGTTTTGGATACCCGAACCACTATAAAGATGTGTTACTGGATTGGGTAATGGAGAGCTAGAAGTTACGCCCCCATCTCCCCAAATTATTGTTTGACTTGTTCCTGCTGGATAGGTAGACTGATTGGCATCATTAAATTGAAAATTACCGGAAGTAGAAATACTTCCGTTACTTCCACATTTAGTAAAGTATGTAGTATTTTGAAAAGTATTCACAGTGACGCCAGTACTACCTGGTACTGAGGTAAGAGATGCTATTGGTCCCGGTGAGCTACCGACGATTACCTGTATACTCTGTGAAGTGCCGTTTACAGTAATGGTTGCAGTATATGTTCCAGAATTAGCATAAAGCACTTCATAAGGCCCACTCGTGTTGCCTGTATTAGGATTCCCTCCGTTAAATACCCAATTGTAAGAAGCGGTTGATGAAACGCCGTTGGTTGTATTGGTAAATATTACTTTTTGTCCTGAGCAAATGTTAACAACGCCATTTACTGCTGGAGGATTGGTTGTAAAACTAACATTCAACTGCCCCCAAACATTAACAGAAACAAAAAAAATAAGAAATAAAGAAAGTAATGATTTAACCATACGCAAAATTACGGAAGATGTTTTTAGTTAAAAATGACCTAGGTTACAATTTCGAGTATACTTTGATACATTTTAGGTACATTTAAAATATAATTTCTTCCTTAGTCAAAAGTACGGCTAATGCCACAGTAATAAAATAGAGAAACTCTTGTTTCTCCTATTTTATCCTAATTTCAGACTGCTTTTTGCAGTATTCAATTCCCCAATTCCTCATCAAAATCAAAAACAAACTCTTCAATCTTTTGCCCATACGTATCGGACACAACCCTGTAGGTGCTCCCATTTTTAAGGGAGCACAGATCAGGTTTTTTAATTGCCGAAAGGGCAAATAGGAGGGTCAATAGTTCATTGCGCTCTTCGGTGCTTGAGGTAATTAAGTGCAAATTGATGTAAGGTTGTTCTTTGAAAACCCAGCCATTGGTGAATTCAATCTTAAAGTATCTTATATCATAGCGTTTCAAGTCTAAATAGGCCAACATCTCAAAGAGCGTCTGAAACTTCTTTTTCATCTGCCGGACGGGGTGCACGGTGTTTTTTCGTTGCCTAGGCCAGTTGTTGACTTGGTAATAGAGCATGTAATTTTGAATTTCCAAGTGTCCAAAGTGTTGAAAAATCCAAAGGTGCCTGCGGGTGCTGCTCACATCAAGATCTAAGCCCATACCGTCCTTACTAAGGGTTAGCCAAGAAATGAGGCGGTATTGGTGTAGTTCTTCCATGCGCTTTAATAGGTGATATTATTGTCATCCTCTTCATCAAAGAAATGAAAGTTTTTTAGGCCAAAGCTGCCATTTGATTTCGACTCGGCATAGCGCATAAAAGAAGAATCAACTTCTTTTGACATCAGTCCGTAGTTGCGCTTGCTGTAGTTTCGAACATTTTCCTTTCGGATATTGAGCTGCTCAGATATATTTGCCGCATCAAAATCGCAGCCAATGAAACTAAAGGTCCATTTGCCAGATTCGTCGCGTTCTTTGATCTTTTTAGCAATGCTTTTATAGTTGAAAAACTGCGAAGCGTTTTCTGCACCATCAGTGATGATCACCATGACGACGCTCATTTCATCGTTTTGGATTTTTCTACCGTATTCGCTCTCAATATGATGCATGCCCTTACCTATGGCGTCGAGTAGGGCTGTCATGCCGCGCGGTGAAAATGCGTTTGATGGCAGTTCTTTGAGCTCTTGAATAGGAGCGGGCTTGACCAACCATTTGACTTCGTCATCAAAAGTAAGTAAGGAGATGAGGAATTGTTGGTATGGGTAGGTGCTTTGTAAGTTGCGCACTGCACCGAGGTGCTCATTGTAGCCGCTCACTACCATTTGTTCTAAACCACTCATAGAGCCGCTGCGGTCTATGATAAATTGATAAAGTGTGGTGGTGTTGTTGCCGGTCTTGTTTTTTTCTGTTGTTTCCATATCATTTGGTTTTAATTGGTTTAATTTTCATCAATGTAGCGCTGCAGGCTGTTAATCACTTTTTTTGGGATGCGCAAGGAGGTGATTTTTCCTTTTTTCATCGTAAATGCTAACCGAATCACTTCCTCATGAAAACCATCCAAGGGCGGAAGTCCGAATAAATCATCTTCTTCGGGGTAGTACATTACATTTTCGGGGGTTATCGTTGGATAGCGAAATTCAAGCACCAACTCGCCGGGCAGGTGGTCATTACTATATCCTTGAAATGCATGGTGAATAAAATCTCTTTCTACTTCCGGATTATTGTATAAAAGGGCATAGATTTTACTCTTCGCGTAAGTCAGGCTTTTTTTGCCAAAGAAGGTGCCATTTGGCGAAAGCAAATCACCGATTCTTTTTAAATTTTGGGTGAGAAACGCAAACTGAAAATCCATCAGTACGTCTTCGTTTTTTTTGATTTCTTCGGCTGTAATTTGGAGTTGTTTGGCAAGCATTGAACGCGTATTTTAAAAATGTTTTCAGCCCTTAGTCAAGAGTTATGCCAAAATGTCAAAATGAATAAAAACAGGCCCAAACCGATGAAAAAACACCAAAAACCAGTCAAAAATTGAAAAAATAGGCAAAAAATGACCAAAAAATGAAAAACGATGCTTTGCTACATTCGATGAAAAACTCTTGGCACAATAGTTGAGAATTTCCAAGAAGCTAAACTGTAGAATGATGAAATACAATACCCCAAAAGAGTTCTGGAATTTGTACAAGGAATTAAAGGCCTTTAAACAGAAAAAAGCCGATGAAGCCCGTATGGACGACATCGTCTTGGAAACATTCAAAAAACACCTCGGTGATAGAAATATTCGCTATCAGGTGCGCCACCCTGACAACTTGATTGAATGGTCGGCGGGTTTTGATGATGAGCGCAATGGAATATTGTTTTACTTCAAAGACGGCTCAGATTATATCCTTGATTGCTATTGCTATGTCCTCGACGAGGCAGACCAGCCTCTTGATTATGTGCGCTTTTCCAATGTGTTTAATTCGCTCTTGACCAAAGGCAATGTATATTACTACAGCGATAGAAAGGTGCTGCGCTACAGAAAAACGGTGAGCATAAGAGAAATCTTCTGGGAGCCCGCACTTTTGGATGAGCACCTTTTTAGGCACTATGCCATCGCCGATGACATATCTCGATGTGCGCATGAAATGCACAATTCAGGCAAAGACCCTTTTGATGTAGTAGCTGATTTTATGAGTAGCCGACAAAGCGAAAACGCCAATTAGGATTGCAATACGCTGATTCCAAGCTTTTTCATTTTTGCCTTTAGGGTGTTCACCACCCAGCCAATAGCTTTGGCCGTTTGGGTAATGTTGCCGTTGTAGTGTGCCAATACTTTTAAGATGTGTTGCTTCTCCACAAAATCCATGTTCATGGGTTGGTTTTCTGGCGCTTGTTTGAGGCGCTTAGGCAAGACATCCATAGTAATGCGCTCTTCATTGAATACATACAACCTTGAGATGATATTCTCTAACTCGCGCACATTGCCCGGATAGGTGTAATTGAGCATAATTTCCAAAGCGCTTTTATCAAATACCAATTTCTTTGGCCGATGCAAATCTTTCTTTTTGGCCGCAATGAAATGATCAATCAAAAGTTTGAGATCCGCCTTGCCGCGGGCATGTAGGGTAGGGAGGTCGAGCTCCACTACACTGAGGCGGTAATATAAATCCCAACGGAATTTCCCTTCCTCGCATAACTTTGGAAGGTTCTGGTTAGTAGCGGCGATCACCCGCACATCTACTTTTTTGGCCTTGCCACCCAGGGGCATGATTTCTTTTTCTTGCAATACTCTAAGCAAACTTTGCTGCATATAGGCCGAAATATCGCCAATTTCATCTAAGAAAATGATCCCTTCATGGGCTTGTTCAAACAAACCGGTAGTGTCTTTGTCAGCGCCTGTAAAAGCCCCTTTTTTGTAACCAAACAAGCGGCTTTCCAACAAGCTGTCTGAAAACGCCGAGCAGTTGATGGCAATATACGGCTTGTCTTTGCGCGCCGAATTCTTATGGATAAACTTCGCAAGGTTTTCCTTGCCCGTACCACTCGCCCCAAGTATGAGTACACTCACTGCATCAACTTGTGCTACCTTTGCTGCGCTGTCATAGACCTTTTCAATGGCTGGTGTTAGAAAATAATTATCGCCGGTATTTCTTCTGACTTCTTCTTGGTGATACATCGCCGTTACGGGAAGTGCAGACTGCTCCAAGGCAATCTTGACCAACTCAGGCTTGTCTTTGTCTTTTTGTTTGCTGAACTTGGCCTCACGCGTCTGATACAAGGTGGTTTGCAAACCCAAGTGCATATGACTCAAGTACCACACCAATTGCATAGAACCCGTTCCAGGCGATACAAAAATATCAATCTTGTCATCCTTGAACTCGGCTAAAATCGGGCTCACTTTTGATTGTATTTCCTGATGATCAATTGGGTCCGAGATATTCAAATACCGCACTTCAATTGCTCTGTCTGGATAAGCCCGCTTCAGCCACGCCCGCGCCCTGTTGGCCCGGTTGTCATGCTGCTCATCTGGCTCGCCAGAAAGCAACACATGCCGCTCATGCTTGAAAAAGTACTTATGAAAACTCGCGGTAGGCCCATTTGGCTTGAAATTCCCATTTTCGAAGTCATTATGGTGCGCAATCCACGAAATAAGTGTTTTCATGTGTCAGAAATTGATGGGTGAAAGTGGAAAATAAGTATTAAGTTAATAATTATTTTGTCTGTTTTTTCATCTTCTCCAATTCATATTGCGAGAGGGCCGTTCCGCCACACATATCTCCATTGGGTGTTCCCTTTTCCCAGGGCTCGAGGTCAGAGTAGCGTTGTTTGTAATATTTGGTGTAGGTAGCATTAATGCAAAGCGGAATCCCAGAGCCTGTCCATTCGTCTTCTGGGTAAGCTAGCTCAACTTGCGCTTTTACATAGGTCTCAAACGCTTTTTGCGACGCCTCCAGGTTTTTAAAGAACAGTACCTTGTGCTTCGGCTCATACCATTTAGCTTTGTCGTAGATTGATCTGATGTTTGCCAAACGCTTGTTCATTTTTCCCTTCCAGTATTGCGTCTCTTCATAGGAGTTCATATTTATAGTGGCTTGGTCGTCGTTTGGTCCTATTTCGAATTGTGGTGCGCGCTCCTCTTCTAAAGTGCGTTCGTCTTTAGGCGCCTCGATTGCTTTTGGACATTTTTTTGTTTGTGTAGTACAAGCGCCGACAATGATAAGTGTGGAAAGGAGTGGAAGGAAGTATTTCATATGTTTTGAATACTAAGATTGCCAAACTGTACGTCAAATAATGAATGCTATTTAAGATAGAATCACCTCCCCTTCAACGTTAACACAACCGGATTAAATGCGTCATAGAATCCACTTAAATGTTCGATAAAAAACTTTTTAATGGGATCTATATCACTATCGACGTAAAAGTTAATCCCGTCCAACTGGTGTTTGATCCGACTCATTTTAGTGTCACTCATGATCTCCCAAAGGAGGGGTTGACCAAATCGTCCTTCAATATCATTCTTGTGGCTTTCGAGAACATTGAATAACCTCTTGTTATCCTCTTTTGACGCACGATTGATGGTGAACTCTATTGCAGCGTATGATTTGGTCACCAGTAAGGTGTAAGAGAGTCCGCTGATTCCTGCACCAGCACTTAACCAGAAGTCTTTGGTAGGATTTACTTTGGTAAATAAAATATGATGATTCAACGTTGGTAGTAATTCTTCCCAGAATTTACGCCTACGGGAAAATCTATCCGCACCACCGTTAACATCAGAATTATATTTTATGATTAACTCATCCTCCAGTTCAAATACCGCCAGAATTTTCTTTAAGTAAGAGAATTTTGAATTGCTGTCAATATTAGCCTCAATAAAATAACCATTTAACAATTCCTGAGGCGTTCTGAATTCAGATGCGTTTTTAGACAGTTTAATTATCTGATTACTTTCCAATAATAACTCTGGGTTTTTCTCATAAAGAGACCTAAGAACATAAAAATACATCTGAGCTACATGAACTTCGTCAACTCGGGTATCCTCAAAAATAAAGTACTCTAACTTTTTATTTGTTGGGGGTTCAGCATCAAATATATTCTGTTCAGCGTCTGTTTCAAAAGTCGGGATCTCAACCTTTGGTATTTCCCAAATTTTTAGAAAACGGTCATAAATAATCTCGAAACGCTCTTTGTATTTTTCCAGATTCCAGCTATCCTGTTTTTTAAGGTAATCATTCAACCACAATCTAGAGTACGCATAGCCTTGTTCTTTACCCTCGGTATTCATATCCCTTTTCTCAACAAAAGTCAAATTACTTAACGCTCCGTTATTACCAGAAAGTGTCAGGTTTGCAATGGTATTTAATTTGTTTTCTTTAAAGTCAGTGTATTCATATTGTGGTAATTCACTTGTCCATTTATTGTCCGGATTACGTGGGAAGATGTGTTCTATTGTGATTAAATCACTCGCTGTGTCTACATACTCACGATTATTGAAATTCTCCAATAACTCAAAGAAGTAACTTCTATTCTTGGATTGTGTGTTGTATAAGTCTTTATCGTGCAGAGCGACCTTAACCTCTTGATCAGTTGGAAATTTACCACTACCTCTTTTTTTCAATAAGGCGACACACAGAGAATCATAGTAATCCTCCTGATCTATTTCACTATACAAGGTCATGAAGATCTTGTTGAGAGCGTTTGTTGGTAGTCCAACAATAAATCTTCTCCAAGTAAAGCTTTGGATAAGTTTAAGAATTCTAATGAGGGTTGCTTTATCAATCGTACCATTTTCACAATCCTCGAAAACCTGAAGTAGAAAAGGAAATGCGACATTGATTTCAAGTCTAGAAATGTATTCTAACTCTAAACGCAAAGATGCGTCAGAAACAAACTGTGGGTTAATGAATTTACGGTAGTGTACTGATAATGCTTTGATGTTTTCTAATTCCTGTTGGAACGCTTCATCTTTCTTGTTGTAATATATTTTTTTAAACTCCTCGTAGACTTTATTTTTATTTGGTATCCTTTTGGTTTTTAGGGTCAGGTAATCACGGATATAATCGGAAACCATTGACTTCTGCCGGTTAAAATCTCTAGCGTTTTCCTCTATCGGATTCCATATTTGGTCATAAATCTTATTCTGTTCTTTTGGCTCTAGATCCATCAAAATAAAATTCCTGATCAGATCAGACTGTGACAAATCAAGTCCTGTGGAATTCAAACTCTCAAATATACGTTGGGGGTCATCCTTGTCTCTTTCTAACGCTATCTCAACAAAGATCAAACGTTTCAAACCATTCAGGATAGTTGTGAAGTTATCCTCGTTAATCTGGTTTTTGAAATAGCTAAAATTCTCTTTTACATTGGAGTATTTGTCCAATTCATTTTCTGTACCGTTAAGGATTGCTTTAAACGCAACAGCGTTTGCGTCGGTTTGTTTTAATTTCAGTTTACTGGATTCGTTCTGGACGTATTGATTGGTTAAGAAAGAATTGTATATTTCTTCCTGTTGTGGTAATCCTTTTTCTCTAGCGTAACGGTACAAGGCTACGTAAAGAATATTAATGGTGGTTAATCGCTGTTGACCATCGATGATGACCAATTCTTTAACCTCACTCGTAATGATGATACCTTCATGTAGATAAACTATACTACCAATAAAATGAGTTACCCTACTTTCTTTTTCTACTGAAATGATATCACGCAATAACTCTGCACACTGGTGGGTGGTCCAGTCATAATTACGCTGATATACCGGGATTACAAATTGTACTTTAGGTGTCTGTAAAAATATTTGTATCTGTGTTTGTTTTGCTTCCATTCTAACTGTTTTCTACTATTTGAATCTCCTCTTCTGTTAACCCATACAACTCATAAACCATACGGTCAATTTCTTTGTGGGTTTGATCTATTTGAGATTTTAGTTCTGTTACTTGTTTTTTGAATCGTTCAAATCTATCGTACCAATCATCTTTTGATACTCCAAGTAACATGATCTTATTTTTTTGTAATTCCTTTTCAAAATCTGACCAATGAAGTGTGTGAAATTCTTCTAGTTTTTTTGATGGTTTTTCTATTTTAAAATCTGATTGTAAAAGGCTAATAAATTT
>Ga0070743_10001084_pt1 | contig 10415 bp, 9 predicted proteins | sample ColrivemetaGS697_FD_70187 | JGI IMG/M metagenome (GOLD analysis project Ga0070743, IMG submission 70187) | Estuarine microbial communities from the Columbia River estuary, USA - metaG S.697 | ecosystem: Environmental > Aquatic > Marine > Intertidal zone > Estuary | place: USA: Columbia River... | reverse complement strand
AATATTGAAACCATTTTAAAAAGAGCTGATTTAGTGAAATTCGCCAAATCCAAACCAGATTTTCACCTTGCAAAACTTGATAAAAGCACCATAGAATTAGAAATCGATCATGTAAAAGATGGGCTTCCTGAACCAACCGAAGAAGAGTTACTGAAAGATTTAGAGTACCGTGAGGCACTAGCGCGCCAACAAAAGCGCAAAAGAATGAAGCAAATTGTAGCCATTGCTATAGGTGTCTTTTTGATCACAATTACAGCACTTGTAATCCGAACAGGATTTACAGAGGTTAAAGACACAGTGCTTAGGAATCCTAGTAAACTATTATTAGAAAAAAAACATTGGGTAACAAGCGAGTATGGTGCACCTGGAGTCACCATTTCAACACCTGAAGTTCTGGAGCGTCAAATTGTTGAACTTCCTGAAGAAATGAAGGGTAAAGTTCAAATGATCACCTTTACCTTTGCTGGAATTGATACGCCATTTGATATTGTTATTAACAGCTCAAAATATGCTGCAAAATCTGATGAAAATGGGAAAGAGGAAGAAACCCCTATTGATGTCCTAAAAGTAGCAGAAGGCGTTTTGGACAGCTTTGAAAAAAATGGCACAAAAAATATTACCTCCCGAAATGAGCAGTTTATAACCCCCAATGGGCAAGAAGGTGTTAAAACATTTGGAACAGGAGATTTTCTTATAAACGACACGCTTACAAAAGGTGAATATATCATCTTAGGATTTTCGACACCCAATTTACTACAACAAGTTATTTTAACTTGGAAGAAAGGCGATATATATGCCGATCAAATTATCGAGCGGGTTCTAAATTCAATTGAACTTATCAAACTAACAGAAGACGAAAAATAATGTTTAACGGAATCGATTTTACTCAAAAAGAATTTTTATGGCTATTGCTATTGGTTCCTGTATTGGTATTTTGGTATGTGTTGAAACACAAAAAACAGACGGCTCAGTTAAGTATTTCAAGTGTACAAGGCTTTCAAAAAAATGCTATTTGGAGCGCCCTAAAACATTTTCTAACTGGTCTAAGGTTAATAGCCGTCATCTTGGTGGTTTTGGCACTTGCACGACCCCAAACAGTTGATGTGTCTTCCAAAACAAAAACAACCCGAGGGATAGACATCGTTATGGCGATTGATGTTTCTGCCAGTATGTTGGCGAAAGATTTAAAGCCAAATCGACTTGAAGCCTTAAAAAATGTGGCTGCTGACTTTATAAAAGGACGTCCCAACGACCGAATAGGCCTTGTGGAATATGCAGGTGAAAGCTATACAAAAACACCCATCACAAGCGATAAAAGTATTGTTCTACAATCTTTGAGGGATATAAAATACAATACGGTTATCACGGGTGGAACTGCTATCGGGATGGGACTTGCCACCGCCGTGAACCGCATCAAAGATAGCAAGGCAAAGAGTAAAATTATTATACTTTTAACGGATGGCGTAAACAACGCTGGATTTATAGATCCTCAAACAGCCAGTGAATTGGCGGTGGAATATGGCATTAAAACTTACACGATAGGATTGGGAACCAATGGAATGGCGTTGTCTCCTATTGCCATTCGAAATGGTGTGTTTCAGTATGGAAAAGCTCAAGTAGAAATCGATGAAGAACTCTTAAAACAAATTGCTGAGGTTACTGGTGGAAAATACTTTAGAGCAAATAATAATCGTAAATTAAAGGAAATCTACAAAGAGATTGACAAACTCGAAAAAACAGAAGTAGAAGAGTTCAAGTTTTATAATTATGAAGAAAAATTTAGACCTTTGATTTGGATCGCCCTAGTGCTGTTGATGTTTGAGTTTTTATTACGATTTACAATCTTTAGAAGTTTTATTTAAATGTATCAATTAGAAGAAAAAATATGGTTTTGGCTGCTGCTCATCATCCCTGTGATGGTAGTGGTGTTTCTGTGGACGCTTCTCTGGAAAAGACGTGTTCAGAAAAAGTTTGGAAACACAAACACTCTAAAAAGACTAAGTCCAGATCAATCCGCATTTAAATCGGTACTTAAACTTTGTGTGTTATCTCTTTCTGTTGGCTGTTTTGTAATGGCCTTGGTCAACCCAAAAATTGGCACAAAACTTGAGACCATCAAACGCGAAGGGGTCGATATTGTGTTTGCTATTGACGTTTCAAAGAGTATGCTGGCTGAAGATGTAGCGCCTAACCGACTAGAAAAATCAAAACAACTAGTAACCCAAATTATAAATAATTTAGCAAGTGATCGGATCGGAATTATCGCCTATGCTGGCAAAGCATTTCCTCAACTGCCAATTACAACAGATTATGGCACAGCGAAAATGTTTTTACAAAGCATGAACACCGACATGCTTTCCTCTCAAGGAACAGCAATAGATGAAGCCATTCAGTTGTCTAGAAATTATTTTGATGATGAAGAGCAAACCAATAGAGTCTTGGTCATCATTTCTGATGGAGAGGACCATAACGACCTCAGTGTTGAGGTAGCGGAGGCTGCTTCTGAAGAGGGGATCAAAATATATACCATTGGTGTAGGAAGTGAAAAAGGAGGGCCAATACCACTGAAGAAAAATGGAGTGGTGATGAATTACAAAAAGGATAAAAATAACGAAACAGTTATTACAAGGCTTAATTCCGAAACCTTGAAGCTAATAGCATCGGAAGCAAAAGGCACATATATAGTTGGCAATACGACCGCAATAGTTGTGGAGCAGGTTCGTGATATTTTGAATAAGATGGACAAAAAAGAATTTGAAGCTAAAGAATTTGCAGAATATAAAGATCAATTTCAATGGTTTTTAGGATTGGGGCTGTTCTTTTTAATTTTAGATGTTTTATTTTTAGAACGAAAAACAGCTTGGTTAAAACGTCTAAATTTATTTAATGAAAACCTATGATGTCTTTAAATAACATACTGAAAAGCTGGAGGTTTGAAACCCGTCAGTCAATACCCGTTAGAAGCGTTCACGCCTACATTCTATTGTTTTTTGTATCGACGGTTGTTGGTTATGCTCAAGAGATAGATCCTCAATTGTCTGAGTCCAACGATTATGTGTTTGAAGGAAATTCTCTTGTAGGTGATGATTTTGTAGAAGCCGAAAAAAAATACCGCCTAGCAGTTTCTACAAAACAAAATAACACAGCAGGGTCTTTTAATTTGGGTAACGCATATTATAATTCTGAGTTGTACGATGAGGCACTCCTTCGTCACTTAGAAGCTGCAGAAAACAGCAGCTCAAAACCTGAAAAGCACAAGGCTTATCATAACATCGGAAATGTTTTAATGCAACAAAAACGCTGTAAAGAAGCCGTTTCAGCCTTTAAAAATGCCCTTAGAAATAACCCGTCTGACGATGAAAGCCGGTACAATCTAGCCCTCGCTCAAGAATGCGCCAAAGAACAGGGGGACGGCGATGGCGATGGGGACGACGAAGACAAGGATAAAGATAAGGACGAAAATAAAGAGGACAAAGACGACAGCGACGAGAAAAAAGATAAAGACGAAAAGAACAAAGACAAAGGAGACGAAGACGAAGACAAAAAGGAGGGAGACGATAAGGAAGATGAGGACGGAAAACCCAAAGACGATAATGGTGACCAGAAAAATAAAGACCCAAAAGAGGATAAAGGCCAACCTCAACAACAACCTGGAAAACTATCGCCACAACAAGTAAAAAATTTACTTGAAGCGATGAATAATGAAGAAAAGAAGGTGCAAGAAAAAATGAATGCGTCTAAAACTAAAGGAGTTAAAGTTAAAACGGAAAAAGACTGGTAAAGAATGAAAATAAAAACACTCTTACTGGTTTTCTTCGTTTCTGGAGTACTTTCAGCTCAAGTGTCTTTTGATGCAAAAGTGAGTAAAAAACAACTCGGGATCAATGAACGTTTACGGGTCGATTTTACAATGAACACGGACGGAGATGATTTTGAGCCTCCGAGTTTTGAGAATTTCACAGTCGTTGGTGGCCCGAGTCAATCCATCAATAATTCTTGGGTGAATGGGGTGAGGTCATTTTCAAAAAGCTATAGTTATTTTTTAGCTCCAAAAAAACGAGGTAAATTTACCATTGGTCAGGCAACCATAGAAATTGGTGGAGAGACCTACAAAACCCTTCCAATAAAAATAACCGTCACTGCCGCGATTGATAAACCTAAGGATCCCAACGATCCTGACTATATCGCTTCAGAAAAGATTCACTTGGTCGCTGAGGTCTCAAAAACTAACCCTTTTTTAAATGAAGCAATCACTATCGTTTATAAGCTTTATGTAGCTCAAGGCACCGGCGTAAGAAACTGGAGAGAAATTGACAATCCGAGGTACAGTGATTTTTGGAGCCAAAATATTGATCTAAAAGGGATAAACAACATTCAAAACGGTACTTATAAAGGAGAAGATTACCGCTATGTAATTCTTAGGAAAACTGTTTTATACCCTCAGAAAACAGGGAAATTAAATATTGAACCTCTGTCCCTTGACATAACTGTTGAAGTGCCTTCTAAAAGGCGCGATGTTTTTGGCAGAAGCTTTATGAACACAGTTAATAGAACCGTATCTAGCGGAAATAGAACTATAAATGTGGCGTCACTCCCTGAAAAAGGGAAGCCAGAAAACTTCTCTGGAGCGGTTGGAAGTTTCAATTTTAAAGTGACCTCCAACAAACAAACATTAAAAGCGACTGAAGCGCTAGAGTTGAGTGTTGAAGTTGCTGGAAAAGGAAACTTAAAACTGTTTCAACTTCCAAAACTGGTGCTCCCTAGTGCCTTAGAGGTCTATGAACCCGAACATTCCGAAAATGTGCAAATTAGAGGTTCTGGGATGCAAGGAGCTATTAGCGACACCTATACGGTAGTGCCAAACTATCAAGGGAGTTATCCCATTCCAAACGTATCCTTTTCATACTTTGACTTAAAAACAAAAGGTTATAAGACCTTAACATCAGAACGGCTTATTATAGAGGTAAATGAAGGTCCTGTAAGCGCCAGCAATTCAAATAACAACACTTCAATAGGTGTCGCAGAAAATGTTATCAACTCCAACTTGAACCAGTTTCGTTCCTTCAAAACAACCACAAGTTTTGAGCCAATTCAATCCAAGCCGTTTTTTAACTCTTATTTGTTTTGGATCTTATTATTGACTCCATTTTTACTGATTCCATTTACCATATTTATAGTAAGAAACCGAATGACGCGTGCGCTGGATGTGACAGGAAATAAAATTCGGAAAACAAACCGCTTGGCTCGAAAATATTTGAGCGCTGCTAAAAAATCTTTAGGTCAAAAAGAACAGTTCTATATTGCACTGGAGCGGGCACTTCACAATTATTTAAAATCTAAATTACACTTAGAAACTAGTGAGTTTAATAAAGAAAAAATTGAAGAATTGTTAGAAAATAAAAATGTGAACAACACTACCTTAAAAGGGTTTATTTCACTTTTAACAGCTTGTGAATTGGCAAGATACACTCCTCTTTCTGCGGTTGATATGGAAAATGATTACATCAAAGCTGCAGAAGTAATTAGTGCTTTAGACAAACAATTATATTAAAATTATGAAGAAGTTTCTTGTTTTTTGGTTGATGAGTTTGGCAGGGTTTTCACAAACAACAAATGCCTTTGATAAAGCCAACGAACTTTATAATTCTGGCTATTATAAAAAAGCAATCGTTCATTATGAGTCAATATTAGAGTCCAATCAACACTCAGCAGAACTCTATTATAATATTGCCAATTGTTACTATAAATTAAATGAAGTCGGGCCTAGTATCTTTTATTATGAAAAGGGGCTGCAGTTATCGCCAAACGATCCTGACATTTTAAACAACTTAGAGTATGCACAAAAAATGACTATTGATGCTATACAAAAAGTGCCTGAGAGCGGTGTTTCAAAATTGTTTAATAAGACGCTCAACAGCGTCAGTGTAGACGGTTGGGCTGGCAGAAGCGTAGGGCTAGTATTTTTATTTGTTATACTGTTTTTAGGCTATTACCTATCACATTCAGAAGCAAAAAAACGTTTGTTTTTTGTTTCAAGCAGTTTCATTTTAATTTTATTATTGACCTCTTTAGTTTTATTATTTAAAAAAGACAGCCTTGATCAAAGCCTGCATTCGGCTATTGTTTATGCTGAAGAAACAGAAGTGAAAGCTCAGCCAAACCTAAGGTCTGAAACGTCCTTTACCTTACATGAAGGAACCAAGGTTGTGGTTATTGACACCTATAACTCAAACTGGTCAAAAGTTAAGCTCTCAAACGGAGAGACGGGTTGGATGTTTACTTCTGAAATAAAAGCTCTGTGATTTAGTGAAATTTTATTTTTGTGTCTTACTTTTTGTTATATATTTACATATATACTTTAAATTAAATGAAATTCGCAAACTATTATTCTTTAGTATTTTCTATTTTTTTTCTGTTTGTTTTGATAGCTCCAACAATCGTGCTTTTAAACTCGGATAAAGAAACGTTTTCTGTTGAGGTGGTTCTAGAAGAAACTGAAAAAAAAGATATCGAAGATATTAAGGAGTTTGTAGAACTTGATTTTGACAAAACGAATGTCTTAAATACTTCTTTGTTTAGAACATTTCAGCCCTTATCATTTGTCTTTCATAACGAACCCTCATTTGAAACTCACTTAGAAAACACATCACCCCCTCCAAAAAGGATACAGATTACACTGATTGCTTAAAAACAAAGAACTGCTCTTTGTGAATTCTAATCAAATATCACTACAATGAAACAATTTTTTTCAAACATAAAAGGAGACGCTTTTGGCGGAATCACTGCTGGTGTCGTTGCATTACCTTTAGCTTTAGCTTTTGGAGTCTCTTCTGGGTTAGGACCTAGTGCGGGACTTTACGGCGCTATATTTATTAGTTTTTTTGCCGCTCTTTTTGGAGGCACCAATACTCAAATATCAGGACCTACTGCGCCTATGACAGCTGTGAGTATGGTGGTCATTTCAGGGATCATCGCTGCTAACGACGGGGATTTATCTATTGCGTTACCCGCTATACTAACTGTGTTTTTAATTGCTGGACTATCTCAAATTGGTTTAGGTGTTTTGGGACTCGGAAAGTATATAAAATACATCCCTTACCCCGTAGTGTCTGGATTCATGACAGCGATTGGGGTTATTATTTTATTAACTCAAATCTTGCCGTCTTTAGGTTATAACCCAAAAGAAGACCTGCAATACGTCAATCAGTTCAAGGCACAAGCAGAAGAAGTGATCCTTGAAAACATATTAAAAGATGAGGCAGGAGATGGAATTTTAGTGTTAGAAAATTTTAAAGAAACAATTGATCGCGCCTCTTTAATATCGCAAGCCGATATCCAAAAAGAATCTGAAATATTAGCTTCTAAGAATGCGTCAGGAACAATTGGTGCGCTGGCGGTTATGCCTAGAGCGCTTCAAAACATCAATTGGTTGGAGCTGCTGCTAGCTTTGGGAACCATCATTATCATATATGGATTTAAACGCATTACAACTGTTGTGCCTAGCACCTTAGTGGCCTTGATTGTCATGTCTGGAATTGCCATCGGATTTGGATTAAACTATAAGCCAATCGAGGAAATCCCTAGTGGATTGCCAATTCTTCAGCTTGACATTTTTACTAAATTTAAATTTACAACCATTTCTCCTTACATTTTTACTGGATTTACGTTGGCGTTATTGGGGGCAATCGACTCCTTACTGACAAGTATTGTAGCAGATAATATGACCAAAACAAAGCACGACCCAAACAAGGAGCTTATTGGGCAAGGGATTGGGAACAGTATTGCGTCTATTTTTGGGGGTATCCCTGGGGCTGGAGCAACAATCAGAACAGTCGTAAATATAAATTCTGGTGGGAAAACAAAACTCTCCGGGATGATTGCTGGAGTGATGCTTTTATTTGTTTTACTGGCTCTCGGACCTATCGCTTCTAAAATCCCTACTGCTGTACTATCAGGGATTTTAATAACTGTAGGTATTGGAGTAATGGACTACAAAGGATTGAAGGCGATTCCTGCTTTGCCAAGAGACCTGTCGCTTGGCCCTTTCAAGTTAAGTTCTGAAGTGTTGATAATGCTTGTTGTTTTATTATTATCCACTTTTTGGGATTTAATTTTTGCTGTTGGTATAGGCTTGATCATATCTTGTTTAATGTTTATGAAAAAAATTGGGGATCTAACTTCTGAATATTCGGATGTAAAACCCTTAAAAGAAAAATCATGGCCTGATGAAAAAGACTTTCCAGAGCACCTAAAAGAGTCTGTGTTTATCAAGCATATCAAAGGACCATTATTTTTTGGGTCTACTTCAGATTTTCAACAACTATACAAACAAATTCCGGATACAGCTACAACCGTGATTTTGCGTTTGGGACGCATGCAGTATATGGACCAATCTGGGTTGTATGCGATGGAGGATATGATTCAGGAATTACAAACAAAAAACGTAGAAGTTTTGTTTGTGAATGTGTTAAAACAACCCCGCTATATGATGGAGCGTATTGATATCATTCCAGATTTTATTCCAGAGGCACATATTTTTGACAGTTTTGATGCCTGTATTAAAGCAATGACTTAGGAAAAATCATTCAGGTTTTTCGGGGGACCTAAGAACATTCGGGAGCTCTAGTGGAATTTCTTCATTTATAAAATTTGGGAAAATCATTGGAGCTAATGACTTTACGGGATTATATAGTACGGATGTTTCAATTTCTTCATCAGAAACAAATGGAATGGTTTTGTTCAAGGTGTTAAAAATCAACAATAGTATGCTAAGAATAAGTGCTATTTTCAATCCTCCAAAAAGACCACCTAGCAGTTTATTGAGAATACCTAACGCGGCAAAATCAGCTAATTTGGTCAACGCTTTACCTGCAAGTGAAATAGCAAATACAATAGCTACAAATGTGATTGCGAAAGCGGTGATGTTGATTGTTTTTTCTCCCCATTCAAATCGGTCGGACAAAAACTCGGCAGCGTAGTTGCTAAAATGTACTGCACCATACACCCCAACCAACAATGCAAGTAATGAGGTGATTTCAACAAAAAAACCTTTAGACAACCCTTTAATTAAACCGTAAAGAATAAGTGCACCTAAAATAACGTCAATGATTGCCATAGTTTTTTATTTAATTGATGTGTCAAAATTAACAATGATTTCTAACTTAACAACTCAAATGTTTCGTTTCTATTTTAATACACCCTAAATTTACGAAATAATTATGGCTAGAGACGAAGAACTTAAAAAACGATGGGAAAAAGTGGTTGAAAAACTGTCTGCCCAATTTACGGATGGTGATCCTTTGGACTTGGATGGCATCATCTATCTAATTGGTGTACAAGAGCTTGGTCAGTTACATAGGAAGTTCAAAAAGGATGAAAAGCTCAATTTGATGCACATTGCAATCTGTCGACTTTTAGAGCCTTATGGCTACTATGCTTTTGATTATTTCGATGAACAGGGCTGGCCCCACTATACTGTAAAAGAAGCGTTACCAAATTTAAAGGCTGGAGAACAGAGCATTCTGATGAAGGATGCGATCGTAAACTATTTTATTGATGCAGAGTTTATTAGTTAAGTTTTCTTAAATTTGGCCATTATTTAATTTTATCATGATAGAAAAAATCCATAAACATATAGAAGAAGTTGAAGCTTTTTCAACACAATCTTTAGAAGAATTAGAAGCATTTCGTATTAAGTTTCTTGGAAAAAAAGGGCTCTTAAATGACTTATTTGCAAGTTTTAAAGAGGTTCCCAATGAACAAAAAAAGGATTTCGGACAAGCTATCAATAAATTGAAAAGTGTTTCTCAGGACAAAATAAGCTCCTTAAAAGCTTCTCTAGAAAACACTTCTGGTGAAACCGCTAATTTTGGCGATTTGTCCCGTCCTGGTGAGCCATTTAACATTGGAGCGAGGCATCCCATTTCATTAGTTAAAAATCAAATTATTGATATTTTTTCTCGAATTGGATTTAATGTTAGTGAAGGTCCAGAAATTGAGGATGATTGGCATAATTTTACGGCCTTAAACTTACCAGAGCATCACCCCGCAAGAGATATGCAAGACACTTTTTTTATCCAAACAGATCCTGATATTTTATTGCGTACACACACTAGTTCTGTGCAAGTGCGTTATATGGAAAACAACCAGCCCCCTATTCGTACGATTTCTCCGGGAAGGGTCTATAGAAATGAAGCTATATCAGCACGTTCTCATTGTTTTTTTCACCAAGTGGAGGGCCTGTATATTGACAAAAACGTCAGCTTTGCAGATTTGAAGCAAACACTTCAATACTTCACAACAGAGCTTTTTGGAAAATCAAAAATTAGGCTACGACCTTCCTATTTTCCGTTTACTGAGCCAAGCGCTGAGGTTGATGTTTACTGGGGTCTAGAAACAGAAACGGACTATAAAAT
>Ga0070743_10001083_pt1 | contig 10418 bp, 5 predicted proteins | sample ColrivemetaGS697_FD_70187 | JGI IMG/M metagenome (GOLD analysis project Ga0070743, IMG submission 70187) | Estuarine microbial communities from the Columbia River estuary, USA - metaG S.697 | ecosystem: Environmental > Aquatic > Marine > Intertidal zone > Estuary | place: USA: Columbia River... | reverse complement strand
ATCTGTTGATACAGTTCTTTCTGGTGAGATCCTAACAGAGAAGCAAAGAATCGACGCTATCCTGTCTGGTTCTGCTGCTGACCTAGATCAGTTCGCTGAGGTTATCTCTTACCTAAACTCTATGGACGCTGTAAACGACCTAGACCTAGTGAACCACATCGCTACTGCTGATGCACACTTCACTAAGCTAGACGCTTCAGTTGACTCTCTAGAAGTTGCTCTAGGTGCAGAAATCGCTGCTACAAACGCTGACGTTACAGCTATCAACGCTTCTGTTGATTCTCTAGAAGGCGCTCTAACTGCAGAAATCAACGCTACAAACGGCGAGGTTACTTCTCTAACTACTAGAATTGGTCTTGAAGAAAATAAGAGCTCAACTGCTGATGCTTCTATCGTTACAAGATTCTCTGATGCTGATTCAGTTGAACTAGCTGCAAGAGTTGCTGGTGATCTATCTCTAACAACTAGACTAGCTGCTGAAGAGGCTGCAAGAGCATCTGTGGACACAGTTCTATCTAACGCTCTAGCTGCTGAAATCGCTGCTACAAACGCTGACGTTACAGCTATCAACGCTTCTGTTGATTCTCTAGAAGGCGCTCTAGCTGCTGAAATCGCTGCTACAAACGGTGATGTTACAGCTATCAACTCTTCAGTTGACTCTCTAGAGACAGCTCTAGCTGCTGAAATCGAGGCAACAGACCTAGACTTTGGTTCTGTTAACTCTAGAGTTTCTGACGTTGAAGACGCTCTAGCTGCTGAAATCGCTGCTACAAACGGTGATGTTACTTCTATCAACACAAGAGTTGCTTCTGAAACTACTGCAAGAGTTGCTGGTGATCTATCTCTAACAACTAGACTAGCTGCTGAAGAGGCTGCAAGAGCTTCTGTAGACACTGTTCTATCTAACGCTCTAGCTGCTGAAATCGCTGCTACAAACGGTGACGTTACAGCTATCAACGCTTCTGTTGATTCTCTAGAGACTGCTCTAGCTGCTGAAATCGCTTCTATGGACCTAAGAGACGCTAACCTAGAAGGTTCAGTTGACTCTCTAGAAGGCGCTCTAGCTGCTGAAATCGAGGCAACTAACGGCGATGTTTCTTCTCTAGATACTAGAGTTGCTTCTGAAACTGCTGCAAGAGCTTCTGTAGACACTGTTCTATCTAACGCTCTAGCTGCAGAAATCTCTGCTACTAACTCTGAGGTTACTTCTATCAATGCAAGAGTTCTTTCTGAAACTAACGCAAGAGCATCTGTTGATACAGTTCTTTCTGGTGAGATCCTAACAGAGAAGCAAAGAATCGACGCTATCCTAGCTGGTTCTGCTGCTGACCTAGATCAGTTCGCTGAGGTTATCTCTTACTTGAACTCTATGGACGCTGTAAACGACCTAGACCTAGTGAATCACATCGCTACTGCTGATGCACACTTCACTAAGCTAGACGCTTCAGTTGACTCTCTAGAAGGCGCTCTAGCTGCTGAAATCGCTGCTACAAACGCTGACGTTACAGGTATCAACGCTTCTGTTGATTCTCTAGAAGGCGCTCTAGCTGCTGAAATCGCTGCTACAAACGCTGACGTTACAGGTATCAACGCTTCTGTTGATTCTCTAGAAGCTGCTCTAACTGCAGAAATCAACGCTACAAACGGTGATGTTACTTCTCTAAACACAAGAGTTGCATCTGAAACTGCTGCAAGAGCTTCTGTAGACACTGTTCTATCTAACGCTCTAGCTGCTGAAATCGCTGCTACAAACGGTGATGTTTCATCTATCGATCTAGCTATCTCTGCTGAAATCTCAAGAGCTACTTCAGCTGAAACTTCTCTAACTACTAGAGTTGCTCTAGAAGAGACTGCAAGACTTGATGGTGACCACATGGTTACTGACAGCGTTACTGGTGTAACAGGTACAACTTTCACAACGGAAAACGTTTACAGAGGTGGTATCTATGATCTAGAAGTTTACGTTAACGGTCTAAGAGTTCAATTCGATCAAAACGGTCCAAATGAATTCGATATCGTTGCTAATTACGCACTTGAAGCTACTGATATCATTACTGTTATCGGTGTTCAGGCAATCTAATCTTTAATTAGATTATATTAACTCCTGAGGGGTCCCGCAAGGGACCCCTCTTTTTTTTGTGAGATAAATAATAAACAAATACAAACACTTTTCTATGAACATAGGCATTACTATAGGTCTTCGCGAAGAGAACGAAAGCATGTGGATCAATGGCATTAAGTTGAATGCTATTCTACTTGCAAACGCTCTAAAACAAATTGGCAAATATAAAGTATACATCGTAGATACTTCTACGGCCGTTCAGGATCTAACAAAGGTTAGATGGGATTACAATAAGTTTCCAGTTATTAAACTACAAGAAGCTCTTAAGACCATTGATCTGTTGATTACGCTCGGTACTTCATTTCCAACCGAAACAATGGAGTACTTCAAAAAGCTTGGCCCAAACAAGCGTATCATCAAATACATGTGTGGTAATTCTTACGTGATCGAGATGGAACGAGCCATCTTTTCATCCGACAGTGCCGGCATAGCACCGTGGGACGTTGGTGCCGATGCGGTTTGGTACGTTCCACAGCAGGGGTATCAAAATCACGAATACTATAAAACCATTTTCAGAACTGATAAAGTTTATCCAGTGCCTTTTGTTTGGGACCCAATGTTCTTAAATACTGAAATATCAGTCTACAAAGAACTGGGTCGTAAATTACCTATTTACAATCCAAACGTTCCACAGGCTGCAAAAAAGCTGTCGGTTTTTGAACCCAACATGAACGTAGTTAAATACTCGATGATTCCAATTTTGGCCGCTGAACAAGTTCACAGAAGGGGTGTTGAATTCGATAAGATGTATATTGCATCCGGTAAAAAGTTATTGACGAACGAATATTTCATGTCGATGATGAAAACCCTTGATGTCGTAAAACACAATCCACCCAAATTGCAATTCACTTCAAGGTATCCGGTTTGTCATTATCTATCGGAAACAAGCGACATTATAGTTTCTCACCAGTGGGAAAATCCATTGAATTATTCATACCTCGATGTTATGTACCTTGGCTATCCACTGGTTCACAATGCAGACATGATCAAAGATGCTGGTTACTATTACCCAGACTTTGATATCAACCAAGCTGCTAACCAATTACAGTTTGCTCTTGAAGAGCACGATCAAAACAGGGAAGAGTACAATGAAAGAAACAAGGCTGTCATCAAACGTTACACAAACGAAAACAAAGCAATGTTAGATCTGTACGAAAAACTGATCGAAAACCTTTACAGCAACAAACATGAATTGAGTCACGAATACGATTGGAAAACAAACCTGTACAAGTAATGAGCGATTATCTAGACATTCTAAATCAGTTTAATGCGCCTGACGAACAGGTGCAAAGAAAACCACAGCAACCTTTGGTTGAACAACCTGAAGTAACGTTTGTTATGACAGCGTGCGGTCGGGTCGATTTGATGGAGAAGACCCTGGATTCTTTTATGAAATACAACCGATATCCCATCAAGAAATACATCATTGCTGAAGACTCGAACGATCCACAGGTTCACCAGCAGTGTAGAGATCTAAACGAAATAAAATACAAGGGTAAGCTTGAATTCATCTTTAATTCTCCTAAATTTGGTCAGGCGAAATCAATTGACAACGCTTACGCCCAAGTCGATACCGAATACATTTTTCACTGCGAAGAGGATTGGGAATTCTATAGGGCTAACTTCATTGAGGCCTCGATGAAAGTTTTACAAGCTGACGAAACTGTCCTTCAAGCTTGGATCAGGCCCAAATCGGATAAAATTCTAAACAACATAGCCGCGGGATACGAAGAATTAAAGGGTATTAAAGTTAGAAATGTGCTACCGGTTTCTTTTGCGGTTAAGGGTGGTGGTCTAAAGGGGGCCGATTTAACTGTAAGGGATTATATGGGTTTTAGTTGGAATCCAGGTCTTAAAAGAATGGCAGATTATAAGCTACTTACAAGGGGTTATTTGGGTGCCGGTGCTGAACACTCTGTCGATGCATTCTATAGATCTCACAAAAAGGGTTTTAGAATTGTTAGCATTGGGACCGAAGATAACTTCGGTTACGTTAAACACATCGGTTGGGGCAGAAGGGCTGGAGATCCTAGATTTGGACTTGATGAAAAAAAGGAATCATCAAAAGCTGTAGAAGAATCTAAAATTGAAGCTGCTAAAAGGGCTGAAGCGGCCCAACAAGAGGCTGCAAACAAAGCAGAACAGATTCCGGTCAAACAAAGCATTCAACCTCTTGTTTCAATTGTAATGCAAACGTATCTTGGTGATTATCCAGGTTCAAGAGTTGATTCGGTTAAGAAATTTCGCAGGGCTGTTGAAAGCTTCCTGCTGCAAGAGTACAAGAATTCCGAATTGATCATTGTATCTGACGGCTGTGAGATCACACACCAAGAGTACAAAAATCTGTACGCTGACATTAGAAATATCAAATACGTTTACGTTGATAAGAACGGTTTGCCAAACATGTACTACGAGTCAGACGGTAAGAAGTTCTATCGAGGTGTACCGAGAAGACTGGGTGTATCGGCAGCTTCCGGCGATTTGATCACTTACATGGATTCCGACGATTGCTTGCACCCTAAATTTCTAAGTACCATCGTTTACTATCACAACTTAGAACCAAATGCTGATTGGATGGTTAACGTTGCATGGTACGACCACGAAAACATCACTAGGGTACCGTTCGAAAAAATAGGTCAGGCCATCAAACCGTACGATAACGCTAAAACAATCAGTGTTCCAAAATTGAATGCAAACTTTGTTCAAACTGTGGTTAAAGACGGATTAGTGGTCAATACACCGTGGTTGCTAACTCACAAGTCGGGGTGTAATGTAAAATGGTTGGATCAGTTTGGATCAGTTAGCGAAGACGTTGATTTTGCTAGAAGATTGAGAGCTGCTTATCCAAACGGCCTTAAATACCTAGAGCCAACTTACTTTAGATGTCACTATACAAATTTGTGGGACATCTAAAACAATAGATTGTAACCGTACTTGGCACAGAATGCGTTAATCTTCATTCTAATTGAGGGTCTAACGCCGGCCATTTCTTCTTCCAATTTTTCTAAGGTCTTGTGGTTTCGAGAATTCACACCGGGCGTTGGTTCGACCCAGTTGACTTCAAACCCCTTTGATTTTAGAAATTCAAACAGCTTTGGGGCCTCATCCTCAACCCGGTAGGTTAGACTAGGCTTCATCCTATTGATTAATTGGTCCCATCTTAGTATGGAATAAATGGCCTGTTCAACTCTATTGGGGCTTTGTAAAACACCCCCATTGTTAATTCTGTAAGACAGCGTTGAATTTTCTGTAAACACTATGGAAGCTATAGAGGTTCTTGGATCCCTAACATTATAAATTAGATGTTCCCACTTTGGTCTAAACTCAAATTCTTTAATAAACGGCCATGGCCCATCTTCAATTGCAAATTGCCAAGCCACAATGCCGTCTTCCAATAGTTTTTCATGGCCAACATTTAGACCCCACGCGTTTAACATGTGGGCTGTGAAACCAGTTCCTGTTCTAGGGTGTCCAACACCCATGATCTTGACCGGTGGCTTCTTTTGCCCGTGAATCATCTTTTCAATGTGTTTGACATACTGTTGTAGTATGCTATCGCGATCAGAATCGTTGGAGTGATACCACATCCAGGCGATTGAGTTTTGAATCAAATTGATTTCTTCTTGAACCTTATGAGCGTCCGTCTTTAGATTCTCAATGTATTCGTAATATTCTTCCGGAAGATCTAACTCTAGTTTGATAGCTACGGTGATCAATTCAGCCCAACTGTACGAATCGTTGGCCTTGATGGCCCTATCGTAGATATCGGTCTTAAATATTCTTTCACGATCCGACATTGAATCTTCGAATCTATCCGGGTGACAAACTACCACAACCCTTCTAAACAACTTTTTGAAGTTTGGATCCCTTTCTTCCGGGATAATCTCTTCAACGTCTGCCTCTTCGGCCATGGCTTCGACCTTCTTGTGATCGAACAGATCACCCCTTTTTAAGGCCGCCAGTGCGCTGTTGAATTCAACGTTGATTTCGCTGCTTAGTTCCTTTAGGTCATGAAGATCCTCGAGGCTGTATTCGTACTGCCTCAGCATGCGTTTGAACTCAATTACTTTAGAACCCCTATTTGCCATGTGATAAGGTCATATGACCAAGATATATATTAGATATACTTTAACACACCCTTTCTTAATAGCGTTTAATAGAGTTTCAAATGATACTCTGCTTAAAAAAGCTATGCGAAAGGGTATAATATGTTTGAGAAAAGGACTTCATAGTAAACTATGAGGCCAGTTTCTCGTATATATAGAGTGTGAGAAAACCCAAAAAAAATCTCAAATAAACAAATCCAATTATGTCTCAGATCAAAATCAAACAGATTGATGGCCTGCAGCAAATTCTAGACGCGATCATCCTTTCGATCACGTCCGGTTCACTTAAGTCTACATTTACTGAAGTGGGTCACGGTTTTACTGCGGGTGTTGTTGTTGCCTTCGATGGCGGCAACTGGGTTTTGGCTGACGCGTCCACAGAGGACACATTGGGTAGAGTTGTTGTTGAATCAACACCGACCGCTGACACTTTTGTCGGCGTTCAGGTTGGTAAAGTAACAGTTTCTACATGGAACCTAGTACCAGGTGCATTCTACGTAGTAGATGAAACAGGTACTGGTACCCCAGTGTTGTATACTACTAACGATGCGTTTGCGTATTCCAACCCGATCATGCAGGCAATCTCGTCGACAACGGCGCATGTATTGCCTTGGAGACCTTCGGTTGGTGGTGCCCCAGTTGACACAGGTGTAGAAGTCTACCAAAGAGACCAAACGCCTACTCCAACTAGCGGTAACGCTTCACCTACAGGTATCACAATCAACTACACACCTTACGGTGACTCAGCGGTTGACATTATCGTCAACGGTCTTGGTGTCCAAGAAGGTAACGGTGTTCTAACAGCTGATTGTTATTTCTCCAATGACGGCGGTGTAACTGCCAAAACTATTGCTAACATCGAAGCCGGTGATGAACTTTACTGGAACGGTGGCTATGCGGGTTACGAGCTGACAGGCGACGATACAATCGATATCGTTTATGAAAAAGCAGCAACAGATTAAAAACTTAAAATCACAAAAAACAAAATAGAGATTAAGCAACATGGCAATCCCAGTTATTAAAACTACCGGCACGTCTGGTTCTTCTGGTATCGATGGCGTAAGCGGCACATCGGGTTCAGCGGGTACAGACGGCACAGCCGGTACATCGGGTACTTCAGGTTCATCTGGTTCATCAGGATCTTCTGGCACTGCCGGAACTTCTGGTTCTTCAGGTTCTTCAGGTACAGCCGGTACTTCAGGTACATCTGGCACGTCAGGTTCATCAGGCTCTTCAGGTTCATCAGGTTCGTCAGGTACAGACGGCTCGTCAGGCTCTTCAGGCACGGCGGGTACGGACGGTACAGACGGTTCTAGTGGTTCTTCAGGTACAGACGGTACGGACGGTTCGTCCGGTTCGTCCGGTACTTCAGGAACTTCTGGTTCTTCTGGTTCATCTGGTACTGATGGCACAGACGGTTCTTCAGGTTCTTCAGGTACGGACGGCACAAACGGCTCTTCTGGTTCTTCAGGCACAGCTGGTACAGACGGTACCGATGGTTCTTCAGGCTCATCAGGTTCATCAGGAACCAATGGTTCTTCGGGCACATCGGGTACAGACGGTACAAACGGTTCTTCGGGCTCTTCAGGCTCATCAGGTACTGCAGGTACTTCAGGTTCTTCGGGCACTGCAGGTACAGACGGTACTGATGGTTCTTCAGGCTCATCAGGTACTGCAGGTACTTCAGGCTCTTCGGGCACTGCAGGTACAGACGGTACAAACGGTTCTTCGGGCTCTTCAGGCTCATCAGGTACTGCAGGTACTTCAGGCTCTTCGGGCACTGCAGGTACAGACGGTACTGATGGTTCTTCAGGCTCATCAGGTACTGCAGGTACTTCAGGCTCTTCGGGCACTGCAGGTACGGACGGTACAGACGGTTCTTCAGGTTCTGCAGGTTCATCTGGTTCTTCAGGTACTGCAGGTACTTCAGGTACTTCAGGTTCATCTGGTACGGCCGGTACTTCTGGCTCATCAGGTACTGATGGTACAAACGGTTCATCTGGTTCTTCAGGTACGGACGGTACAGACGGTTCTTCAGGCACTGCAGGTACAGACGGTACTTCTGGTACTGATGGCTCTTCAGGTTCATCTGGTTCATCTGGTTCTTCAGGCTCTTCGGGCACTGCAGGTACAGACGGTACAGACGGATCATCGGGTTCATCAGGTACAGCAGGTACAGACGGTACAGACGGTTCTTCAGGTTCTTCAGGTTCATCAGGTACAAACGGTTCATCTGGTTCTTCAGGTACATCAGGATTCTCTGGTACTTCAGGTGTAGACGGTACTGATGGCTCTTCAGGCACAGCAGGTACAGACGGTACTGATGGTTCATCAGGTTCTTCTGGTTCATCAGGTACAGCAGGTACTGATGGTACTTCTGGTACTAACGGTTCTTCAGGTTCATCTGGTACAGCAGGTACTTCAGGTACAGCTGGTACTTCAGGTTCATCTGGTTCATCAGGTTCATCAGGTTCATCAGGTACATCTGGTTCTTCAGGCACTGCAGGTACAGACGGTTCTTCAGGTACATCTGGTACCGCAGGTTCTTCAGGTTCTTCTGGTTCTTCAGGTACTGCAGGTACAGACGGTACAAACGGTTCTTCAGGCTCTTCGGGTACTGCAGGCTCATCTGGTACAGACGGTACAGACGGTTCTTCTGGTTCTTCAGGTACAGCAGGTACTGCAGGCTCTTCGGGCACGGCAGGTACAGACGGTACTGACGGTACTTCAGGTGTGAATGGTCTTCCAGGTTCATCTGGTTCTTCAGGTTCATCTGGTTCTTCAGGTTCATCTGGTACAGCTGGTACTTCTGGTACAGCAGGTACTTCAGGTTCATCTGGTTCTTCAGGCTCATCTGGTTCTTCAGGCTCTTCGGGCACTGCAGGTACAGACGGTACTGACGGTTCTTCGGGTACTTCTGGTACTTCTGGTTCATCTGGCTCATCAGGTTCATCTGGTTCTTCAGGTTCATCTGGTTCGTCTGGTACATCAGGTACAAACGGTTCTTCAGGTACAGACGGTACTGACGGTTCTTCGGGCACTGCAGGTACATCTGGTACAAACGGTTCTTCGGGCTCTTCGGGCTCATCAGGTTCATCTGGTTCTTCAGGCTCTTCTGGCACTGCAGGTACAGACGGTACTGATGGTTCTTCTGGCTCTTCAGGTACAGACGGTACAAGCGGTTCTTCGGGTTCTTCGGGCACTGCAGGTACATCTGGTACAAACGGTTCTTCGGGTTCTTCAGGTTCATCTGGATCATCTGGTACATCAGGTACAGACGGTACAGACGGTTCTTCAGGCTCATCCGGTTCTTCAGGTTCATCAGGCACAGCTGGTACATCTGGTACATCTGGTACTTCAGGTTCATCTGGCTCGTCTGGTTCATCTGGTACAAACGGTTCTTCAGGCTCATCTGGTTCTTCAGGTACATCGGGCACTGCAGGTACATCCGGTACAAACGGTTCTTCAGGTTCATCTGGTACAGACGGCTCTTCTGGCTCATCTGGTACAGACGGTTCTTCAGGCTCATCTGGTACAGACGGTACAAGCGGTTCTTCGGGCTCTTCAGGTGTAAACGGTGCTCAAGGCGCTACAGGTCCTCAAGGCGCTCAAGGTGCTCAAGGTGCTGTAGGTGCTCAAGGTGCTCAAGGTGCTAAAGGCGATACTGGTGCTCAAGGTGCTACAGGTGCTCAAGGTGCTAAAGGTAACACAGGCGCTACAGGTGCTCAAGGTGCTGTAGGTGCTCAAGGTGCTGTAGGTGCTCAAGGTGCTGTAGGTGCTCAAGGTGCTGAAGGTGCTCAAGGTGCTAAAGGCGATACTGGCGCTACTGGTGCACAAGGTGCTAAAGGCGATACAGGTGCTCAAGGTGCAGTCGGTGCTCAAGGTGCTACAGGTGCTCAAGGTGCTAAAGGTAACACAGGTGCTCAAGGTGCTGTAGGTGCTCAGGGTGCTGAAGGTGCTCAAGGCGCTGTAGGTGCTCAAGGTGCTAAAGGCGATACAGGTGCTAAAGGCGATACTGGTGCTACAGGTGCTCAAGGTGCTGTAGGTGCTCAAGGTGCTCAAGGTGCTAAAGGCGATACTGGTGCTCAAGGTGCTGTAGGTGCTCAAGGTGCTGTAGGTGCTCAAGGCGCTGTAGGTGCTCAAGGTGCTGAAGGTGCTCAAGGTGCTGTAGGTGCTCAAGGTGCTGTAGG
>Ga0070743_10001080_pt1 | contig 10427 bp, 15 predicted proteins | sample ColrivemetaGS697_FD_70187 | JGI IMG/M metagenome (GOLD analysis project Ga0070743, IMG submission 70187) | Estuarine microbial communities from the Columbia River estuary, USA - metaG S.697 | ecosystem: Environmental > Aquatic > Marine > Intertidal zone > Estuary | place: USA: Columbia River... | reverse complement strand
GACCCGGTTAACAACTATTTTTATCGAAATGCAACCGTTGCATTCCAAACCACGGTTGGGCGTTTTGTTGTAATTACCGTTAGAGATGCGACCGATCCAAACGGTGCTTGTCGATTACGTGTTTGTCAAATTATCGGCACGGGTACAACCGCATACTTAGTAGGTATCACAAACTGGACAGTAACTAGTTATTGTGGTACATACACCGGTTCTACTGGTGTTGAGATATTTAATGTTTCAGACAAGTTCATAGGTGCTGCACTCGATAAGTGTGAGCTAGTTGATACCGATGGTGTTCTATCTTCTGAATTTGTAAATACAACAGCAAAAACCACTGTTAATTTACAGATTATAGAAAATCCGACAAATCTCAGCGAAGTCTATCTGGTCATTCAACGCGATCATGTTCTTAGATCGAATAACGGTAATGGTTTTCATTATTCTGCTGACTTCGTAGGTAAACTTACAATTACCGCACAGGGTACTGGTTCATTCGTGGCGACCAGTCGATATTTAACAAATCGACCATCGGTTAGTTTCGTATCAAATGAATTTGTTTTTAGTAACGCAAAAGCGACTTATCGCACGACTGGGTTGGATTTAGGTGTAAGTCAATTACGATACATTCTACAAGATGGTTCTATCTTGTTGGTGGACGATCGTGTAAATGGATCTGAACCAGGGTTAATTCGTATCCGAAAATCTATAGCTTCTAAAACTAGCTTCGATTATCGCGACTTGCATTTAGCCGCGACCAACGGATATAACGGCATTGAACAAATTATTGATCCATCACCGCAGTATGTCAACCCAACAGGTAATCGACGACTATATATTGCCTCACCAATTCATGTCTACATGAATGGTGTTGACTATACCTTACCTGCTCAATGTATAAATTTAGACCCATATCTAGATGTAGCAAATCCGCAGACTCTATATGGAATACCGCAGACACGTGGTCGCTACGTAGGTTTAACGACCAAGGTAGCATATCTTTACGCACAAAAGTCTGGTAGTACACTTACTACTGTTGTCTCCACATCACAAGTAACGGAGTCTATCAACAATACATTTATTGCCGCCATCTACTTTCCAACGGATGTAGATAAATCTACAATGCTATTAGGTCAGGCGTATAGTCGTTTAGGTTATCATCGTTTGTCATATGAGCCACAAGGTGCTTCTGTTCCAGTCTCATACGGTTATCCAAGCCAGCAACCAAACGAATTCTGGATGATGAAACGTGCATTGGATAATGGTCAAATCAATCTAGCCGATTTTGATTTCTTTGTCGTCCGTTATCGTTGGTCATCTGCGGATCTTGATACACGTACCGTAATGCGTAATGAAGGTACTGAAATTGATGTTAACGGTTTTGGTGCAAACATTGATAATGGTTATGTGTTTGAAGATGGTTACGTTAGATCACCTAACGGATATGTATTGTGGGCGCTAGATAACACACAAGGGGGGTATGAATCGTGCCTTGTGGACATTAAGAAAGCTCAACTCGAAAGATCAGGTAACTTTAATATCGATTTGTTTGCCCACTGGTATACGGCTGGTTCGATTAGTGACCATGTGGTTGAAGTGCAATATGCTACCTATAAGGGTGGTACTATGCGCGCTGAAAATCATAACTGGGTAAATGATGGCGGTTCGGCAGTACAGTCAGGTACATTCTTGTGTCAAGTAGATGCTCAAATCCAAACCAATGATTTAGCAGTACGTGGAGATTACATCGCACGACTTGATTGGGATCGCATAACTCAGACAGGTACTTTCTTCAATCTTCGTCCCGTTAATAATGGTTGATCTTTTATTCCTATCCGCCTAGGCGGATAGGAATAAACTTATGTCAGATATACATTATTAATTTGAACAATCGATCAAAATTTACTGGAGAACATATATGGAAGCAACTTTACTAGAACCGTCGTTGAATAAAAAATTCAACCAGATAACGCTCAACGAGTTCGAAGAACGAATTCATAAATTCAAAGGTGCAAAATTATCCACCTTTAGAAAGATTCGTGAAGGTAAAACACTTTTAGCAATTATACCTCAATTCATTCTCGAAGCAACTGATGTAGAAATCGATTTTCCGATATTGGAGTTATTGCCTTTGATCTCCGTCATTGGTGGTGTCACGATGACAACGGAATATAATGGTAAACCTAAAGAACTCACAGGTTCGAAAATTACAGATATAGATATTACATATCCGACTCCAGAAGATTCTTATTTAAGGGTTAATGTATCATTGGACAAAGAAGATGGATTCCTCCCCGTGCGAATCATGTATGAATGTTTTGTATTTGAGAAACTCTATCATTATTACGGAGAGAAGAAATGAAGAAACCAATTACCGTTGATCTAAAGCCTTACGGTGCAGTATTTGATGATCAAACAGGTCGTGTACTTATCAGTGCTGAAAATAATAGTCAGATGAAACTATTATTTCAGAAAGGACGAATTAAATCATTAGTTTCCCCTGTTGAAATTATTGCCGATTGCACTCCCTGGGATCCAAAAGACAAAACGTTGACCGCAGATAATCTCGCCTATACATTTGCCAACGAATATCAAGATGAAGACCTAACATTGGAAAGTATCGTTGGACGTACTGTGGAATCGGTTCGTGTCTATTATCCGAATGCAGGTAATTCAAACTTAACGGTTACATTACTCATGGTTGTTCCACCAGTTAAGGGTGAGGATGGCAAAGTAATTAAACCTAAACGCAACGATTCACCGATTACTTTTATTATCACAGCATCTTTCAATCCATCGAAGTACATCTTCAACTAATATTAAAATACGGTTTATACCGTACTATGTAACACACCCAACTCAACGTTAAACAAAGGACAATTCAATGTCAAACCCAAATGAATTTGATATCACTGTAACTACAACAGCGCCAACCCCTTCGCAGGAACATCGTGAATATGGTACCGAACTCATGAACGATGCAATGGGGTTCAACGGTGATATAGTGGAAGCGAAGATGACGCTTATGACAAAGAAAACTGACGGCACCACAAATTTCACAACAGTGGATTTTCAGCGTGAACGCGATCAACAACTGAATGTTGTATCGCGTACCATTAACCAAGGCATCTACGACCAATTGGCAAATTCGTTTGACAAAATGGTCTATGGCAATAAGACACAAATCGAAGGTGAGTAGTACTATCATCAGCGGTGATCATGAATTCACAGGCGTTGAGATCGAACAACCTCTCAGCGTCGATGGATTTGTCGGTGGATCACTAAACGCTAAAGCCTATTTCTTGAGTAAAGTCTGTGGTCAGCTATCTGAAATGTTGGCTAATGAAAATATCACAGACATGGCAACGTTCTTTACATACACCTCATCCGATGGTCAAGTTGGCTTTCAAGCCATAGACATGGGTGCTGGTGAAAATGGCACCAAATCAAGAGTGACTGTAACAAGTGCGGCGTATAACTTAGAGTTAGAACAAGCACGCACTCTTTACTACAATCTTTATGGTCAAATCGATGTGATGTTTAATTCGGAAGATCAAGAAAGATCAAGTAATCAGTTTTGTTTTGGTGACATAAACAATAATTTCTGGTTAGGGAAGTAAATTATGGCTAGTGAAGAAATTGATCCCCGTAACATCGAATTGATCGTTGCTTGGAACGAGTTTAAAGATACGTGTGATAACCTCGGTGTAGACTATCGTGCATCCGTTCATTTATTTACAGACAAAGGAGATAAACTTTTAGTTGCTTCCTCAGAACCGTTACGTTCCAGTCGTGCAGCTACTGTCGATTTATTAGACAATGGTGATGTTCGTATCTTGGAACATAGTTATGATTGTATTGGACACATCGGTAAAGGTAATGCCAATATATGGAATAACATGGCATTATCCAATGTTATTGAAGGCGGTAGTGAACACATTGAACGCTACTATGAAGAAGTTGTAGATTTAATCATTAGTTGTAGCAAGGACAAAAAATGAAACCATATTTAGATGTATTGCGTAACGTCTATGGCCATGGCGTATCTAAAGATAACCGCACCGGTGTTGGTACAAAGTATCTTTTTTCTGAAAAGTTTCGTTGCGATCTTCGCGATGGATTCCCGTTGCTTACAACGAAGAAGATTAACTTTGCAAAAGTCGCTGGTGAAATGTTTGGTTTCTTATCTGGCGCCAATTCGATACAGGAATTCCAAAAATTTGATTGTGGTATTTGGGATGCATGGGGTTTAAAGTCGGATTACTTCCGTCTTCTTCAATTGAAAAAGAACGAATACTATAAACCCTTGGCTGAAAAACTTGACATCAGTGAAGATGAAGCTAAAGAGTTATTGTCTAAGGTAGAAACTAATTTTCAACAATGGAATGACGATTATGCTGCTGCCATTGCAGAAATCGCCAATGGTAAAGTGGCTGACCCCACTAATCAAAACGGCTACGATGTCATGAATGACCTCTTGGCTAAGAAACCAGAGACAGTAGAGGAATACCTACAAAACCTCGATGTTTCGTTGTACGTTAAAGATATCATTTATCCGGAAGGATATCTCGGCCCTATTTACGGTAAACAATGGTTGGAGTGGCGTACATCTACAGGTGTGTTAATTAATCAGATTAAACGTGTTGCGAATCAATTATCTGATTTCCCAATGTCTCGGCGCATCATTGTTTCTGGTTGGAATCCAGAAGTAATTCCGGATGATCGATACACGACATTCCCAGATGGTACAGTTGTGGTAACGTCGGATGATAATATTCAGGCATCGATATTAGATGGTAAACAAGCATTGCCACCTTGCCATCTAATGACCATTTTGGATGTACAGGCTACTGAAGATAGCATGATCCTTAACTTACATTTAACAATGCGTTCCACAGATGTCCCAATTGGTTTACCTTTCAACATCGCAAGTTACGCATTGTTATTGACTATGATCGCAGAAAACCACGGTATGATTCCGGGACAACTCGTAATCGAAATGGTTAACTGTCATATCTACGCAGATCAAATGGATCTTGTACCAACACAACTTGAACGTGATGTGAAGAAACTTCCAACGCTTAAACTTCCTAAAGGTCTTGACTATGCTGATCCAGCTACTTTGACCCGCGAAGCTTTCGAAGCGGTAGTTGCTGGACTTGAAGGATATGAACATCACCCATTCATTAAATACCCTGTAGCAGTTTGACGTTATTTTTTACAGTATAACACTTAATATGTAGGAAACTATAGATTAATCATCAGGTCTATTGTTCCCCATGACGACTGGGTAGTCATGGGATGCCTCCTTTACGTTGAGTGCATGGAGTCAGAGAGGGAATTCCCTCTCTGACTTTTATGTCGTTATGTTTATTCTGGAGAATAAATTTGGAGAAATTTCTATTCGGTCTGATAGTGGTCATGATAGGAGTTGTTCTATCGGTTGCAGTTTTTGGAGTTTATGCAATCTGGTATCAATCTAAACAACCCACATTTACGTTGTATAAAAATCAATGGGACTGTGCGGAAACGCGTGTGTACTATACACAGACCACAATACTTGTTGGAAAGGTCATGGTACCTCAAACCACACGGAATGTGGAATGTATTAATTACGTAAGAAAATAACTGTAGGTAACTATGAAATCACAATTACGTCATCTAAGAGATTTAATTCACAATACAACACAAGAAGTATTGGGCATGTCTTTGAAGGATATCCATGCACCGGAACTATTCTCTTTAGTGTTTCACTGTGACGAAAACAAACGTTTAAAACGCGCGTTCATGGCAGGAAAAGAAATTCAGCCGTACGAAATCCAATTACATACGCATCGCTATCCTTTACGTATCACAGTGTTAAAGGGTCGAGTCGTACATCATCGCGCAGTTGTTAGTAGCGAATTTAACAAAGACCAGCATCATGGTATTGTTAAAATGGATTCTATGTCTTATCGTTCCGCTATCGTAGGTGATGGTCGAGTGGACGTTGTCGTAGAAGATGTTGAGCTGGCCCTCAAAGATTTTACTCTACCTGTTGGTAGTTCTGTTGAACTAACCGAACATGACATCCATACAGTGAGTTGTGCTAAAGATGCAATTTGGGTAGTTGAAGAATTACCAATTGTAGAACCTTGTGAATATACGCGTATGTACGGTGTACCTTTTGCAGTAACGGAAATGTATCGTAAACCTTCTTTCCCGCACTTATTTTCAATGCAGAGAGAATTAATCCGCACTATCGATGATTTAACTCGTTTTTATTAAGGTAAAGAAATGAAACAAATTTTATTGCAACAATACATCCAAGTACAGTTAGATAAACTTGGATTCACTCCACAGTCAGACATTCACTTTGTCTACTTCTGGAAACCTAAAACCAAAGAAAAAGGTATTGTTGATGCAGCTTGCTGTTGTCAATGGTGGCGTTCTAAAGTTCAATATAGCGGCGTTGTGTTTGCAACAGCAGAACATGCCATGATGTATTCTAAAGCGTCTATGTTTAACGACAAAGAAGCTATGGCGGCGATCTTAGAAGAACCACATCCTTGGACAGCAAAAGCAATTGGACGTCAAGTACGTAACTTTGTACCGGTGAAATGGGATGATGCTGGTTATCAAATCGTTCGTGATATCAACTTGGAGAAATTCAAACAAGATAAACGACTTACTGCGTGGATGAACACTCTACCTAAAAACACGTTGTTTGTAGAAGCATCGCCGATTGATCGTATTTGGGGTATTGGGTTAGAAGATGATGGAACAACTGATTTAACTAACTTTACCAACTGGCAAGGTCAGAATAAATTGGGGTTTGCCATCACCGAAGTTTTTCAAGAATTAATAGGGATTAAGTAGTAAATGTTAAATATCCAATTCAAGACCGGTAACATTCTAAAAAGCGATTGTAAGCTTTTAATTAATCCTGTTAACACAGTTGGTGTTATGGGTTCTGGATTGGCTGAACAATTCCGAAATCACTATCCGAAGAACTATAAAGCTTACAGGGAACATTGTTCTAAGGTAGTGGAGTTTAAAGATTATCGATTCTTCGCGATGGAAGAAAAGAATAAAATCATCTTTAACTTTGCGTCTAAGGAACATTACAGTAACTTTAGTAATCTGGGTTATATTCGTAGATCTCTAGTGATGCTGTTATTGTATTTAGAGAAATATCGAATCCCTTCGATAGCCATACCGCCAGTGGGATGTGGGTTGGGTGGTTTAGAGGAGAAGTATGTTTTACATTTGATAATTTATTACCTACGTCAGGTGACGTATGACTTGAAAGTCGAACTTTATCAATTCAAAGACATCAAACCGATGATCAGAGATCACATCTTAAAACATTACGATTTAGGTTATCGCGATCGTGATGTTTTTACAGGTGTAGGTTCACGTCGACTTGATGAATTTGGTGAACTACTATGTCGGTCAGTGGCAGCAACACTAATGGATTCAGGATATCTATTATCAACCGGTGATGCATCGGAAGGTTGTGATATGGTATTTTGGAGTTGTTTCCCACGACATCAACGTTTTAGGTTTGGTCCGTATAATCCGGAGAAAAAACCTAAATTGGATACCATTGTTGTATTTGCCGATACGGAGCAATATAAGAAGGCTAATTATTTTGCGGGATTCTTACATCCCGCTTATCGTTTTCTTCCACAGTGGATGAAAGAACTTCATTTACGTAACGTTTTCCAAGTGTTGGGTTCGAACCTAGATCACCCAACCGAATTTCTATTGTGTTGGACACCGGATGGTGCTGAAAATGCCAAAGCCACCAGTAAGAAAACTGGCGGGACAGGAACAGCCATTCGTTGCGCTGATAAATTCGGCGTACCAGTGTTCAATTTACAGCGACCAGACGCCATTCCGCGACTGGAACAATATCTAGGCGTCAAATTTAATATAGGTGATTATCATGATAAACATGACACTGATGACAGTCTCGAATCTGTTATACAAGCACAACAATTCGCTGAATGAAAAATTCATTCAACCTTACGTCCCACCACAAGACGGTGAAGTTTGGTATATCGATTCCAATGGTACGGGTCCAACATATAGTCCGAACTATGAATCAGAATATGTTGTCGATCGTACTGATAAAGCGATTCGAATTTTCAGAATCTATGAAATCAAATCTGGTAAAATCACAGTTGTAAATCCAGAACATAGTTTTGCGAACAAACAATTGTTAGATTACGAGTATGGTTACTTGACTGCGTACTTTGAAAGTATGTATCAATCCGGCTATATCGAATAAGGGGACATTATCATGCGTAAGATTTTAGGTTTAATGGTCATTTGTGTATTGTCAATATTCTCAACCACAACAACACAAGCTAAGAGACACTTTCCAGATACAATGGAACAGTTGATTCGTCACGGTTATAGTGATAAAAAATTAGCTTTCCAGTATGGTAGTGCTTCTTGGTACGGTTCTAAATTCCATGGACGCAAAACAGCGTCCGGGGAACGTTACAATATGAATAAAATGACCGCTGCTCATCGCTATTTGCCTTTGGGTAGTAAAGTTCGTGTAACAAACATAGATACCGGTAAAAGTATAGTTGTCAAGGTAAATGATCGTGGACCTTATCACGGTGATCGAATACTTGATTTATCAAAAGCAGCAGCCCGTTCCCTTGGAATTATGGAAACCGGAACGTGCAACGTTAAACTCGAGAGGCTTTAATGTTTAGTTTCAAACAATCTCGCTTATTCAATAAACTAGTCAAAGATCAACGGGTAGGATTGAAATACGCAATCTACCTCACGGATAAGTTATCTGCGGTTTACGATGCAGCACAGTACGTGTTACGAAATCCAACTGATCATGTAAGGTTCGAAGAGGTACGCTATATATTGGAATCTTACGAAGATATATTGTTTGGGATAAATGGTCTGGTTCCAAGTAACCTCAAACCAGAATGGAAACTATATACTGAACAGTTGGGTGATCTTGTACAGATAGCATTAATTTCAAATCGTCAATGGAAGAATATTCAAGTTGATTTAGATATTCGATTATTGTACGGTTTATTATTAGGTAAAAGAACTCAACGGCTTTTCATAATGACCTCCATTACATTTCTACAGTATATGGATATTAGATTCAGCTGCATTGAGGGACATCCAGTGACGGGGACTCGTGTACATGAAAAGTGTCGAACTTTGATGTCAAGTATTGGTAGTGCACCAATACAAAAGTACGGTGAAATGTTTGAAAATTATTTCTATCACGACCATTTGGTGACAAATGCTCGGTTATCCGATTACTTACCTTATGCTTAAAATATCGATTCGTAATAAGGAGGACAACGTTCTTAACGAATTGAAACAACTCAATCGACTACAGATTAAGTCCAAGGATTATTATCCTGGATACGATCTGTGGTTTGAGAATCGTTTTATGCCGGCATATTTACTCGACGAGAGTGATGTTATTTCTTTAAGAGATAAGAAGTACAATACATTGTTAGGTTTCTGTCTTCTCAAGGTAGGGGATGAAAACAAGATATGTAACTTGAGTCCATTGGTAGATGGCGTTGGAATTACCCAAGTTTTATTGGATTCATCAATTCACTATTTTAATACGGATTACACTATTAATGTGCCGTTATTGGGTGGTACTGTGAAGTTACATCAAAAATTGAAGCAATTGGGATTTGAGATACTGTCAACTGGATTAAGTGTAGATCAGACAACTCAAGTGACTTACATTAAACCAAAAAATTTAACATGGATATAAGATGGATATTTATAAAGTCGTAGAAAGAACGTTCGGGTTGTACCCAACGCAAGTTGCGTACATGGTTGGTTTACCGGTGGTATTTAGCGCGGTTAAAGAATTCGTTACACCTAATGATCAACAAACCGCAATTAACAATGTTTATCAAGCTGGATTAATTTCAGTCTCGGATTACAAGGAATTCAATAAACCATCAGACTACGATAATCCGTTAGGTCGTAGAGACGGCTTCATGTGGTATAATGATGATTGGTGGGAAGCGGTTGCGATCTACTGTAAGGCGACTGAGAATTTTCTCGTTATTCGGTACCATACATTAGCGTCACGCAACATTCGACCAACAAAAACCCTATTTCGTTTCCAAGGAAGTAATCCTGTTGAGGATGCAACAAAACGCGCCTATGAAATTCGCGATTTAAAAGAACTCTGTAACATCATTCGTGCAAAAGCAGAATTCTTTATCGATTCAATTGACACAATCACCATTAGACCAATTGGTTACGATAGTCGAACCAATTGGTGTACATACGTAGTTACAGTTAACGGATGTAATGTTGGTTATACAAACTTTCCATTAAAAGGGATTGAAATTAATGAATGATGAAATAATCCACCTTCATGTTGAAAACATTAGTTCGACACGTACCAGAACTGATAAGGCTGGTAG
>Ga0070743_10001065_pt1 | contig 10494 bp, 6 predicted proteins | sample ColrivemetaGS697_FD_70187 | JGI IMG/M metagenome (GOLD analysis project Ga0070743, IMG submission 70187) | Estuarine microbial communities from the Columbia River estuary, USA - metaG S.697 | ecosystem: Environmental > Aquatic > Marine > Intertidal zone > Estuary | place: USA: Columbia River... | reverse complement strand
TCCTCTTGGACGAATCATCACATACAAATTGATGGTTAGATTTTCGCGAGCTTGTTGAATCATTTCAATTGTTGGAGTTGTTCCACCAACAGACATATCTGCGCACAGTTCTACTCTATCTGCTCCGGCTTTTTGTGCAATTAGAGCAGATTCGAGGTTAAAACAAGCGATTTCATTTTTTATATTTTGAGGCATAAGTCATTAATATTGGCCACTAATTACACAGATTCACACGGATTAAAAAATCTTTAAAATCCTTTAATCTGTGGCAAAAAATTATTTCAAATAATAATTCGCATCTATTAATTTATTCCCAGTTGCATCGTGAACGGCATAATTGAAACCGCCTTGCACACAATACGAACCGTATTCCCCTTTTTTATTCAAGGCAATAAACCCAACTTGGATATCTTTTAAATTTTTTCCTCGATTTTGAGTCAATTTTACAATTCGCATCACGGCTTCTTCGCAAGCTTTTTGAGGTGATTTTCCTTGACGCATCAATTCTACTACTAAATGACAACCCGTAATTCGGATGACTTCTTCACCGTGACCTGTTGCGGTTGCGGCACCAACTTCATTATCCACATACAAACCAGCTCCAATGATAGGAGAATCGCCTACTCTTCCGTGCATTTTGAAAGCCATTCCGCTAGTAGTACAAGCACCAGATAAATTGCCTTGTGCATCCAAAGCAATCATTCCAATAGTATCGTGGTTTTCGATATTGGCTTTTGGCAAATATTCACTGGTTTTTAGCCACTCTTTCCATTCTTTTTCGGAAGCTTCTAACAATAAATTTTCTTTTTGAAATCCTTGAGATAAAGCAAATTGTAAAGCGCCATCTCCAACTAACATCACATGAGGCGTTTTTTCCATCACCATTCTTGCAACGGAAATAGGATGTTTGACATGCTCCAAACACGCTACCGAACCAATATTCGAAAATTCGTCCATTATACAAGCGTCTAATGTTACGCGGCCATCTCTATCTGGGCGACCGCCGTAACCTACGCTTCTTTCATTTGGATCACCTTCTGGAATTTTCACTCCAGCTTCCACCGCATCTAAAGCGCGACCTTTGTTTTTCAACACTTCCCATGCGGCTTCGTTGGCTTGCAAACCAAAATTCCAAGTGGAAAGTACGATAGGTTTGTTCGTTTTTTCTGAATTGATTTCAACTACTGTTTCATCCGATTTGGAATGAAACGATTGAAGTGCCACGCCAGCAGTTGCTAATGCGGTTGTTTTTAAAAAATTTCTTCTGTTTGTCATTACTCTACACTTATTTCGTCTACAAATAACCAACTGTTGGAACCTGCCCCAGGATTTCCATCAGCAATGATTCCGTTATTTTTAGCTACAATTTGAATAAATTTTGATTTTAATTTTGGAAATTCAATAACTACTTTTCCTTTTTTAATTTCAATTTCTTTCTGTGAAATTATTTGAATCGATTGATAGTTTATTCCGTCATTGGATACTAAAAACTGAATTTCTTTGGGATAATAAATCCAACTTCCTTTTGATAATAGCGAATTGATACTGATTTTTGAAATCGTTTCTGATTTTCCTAAATCGATTGTAGCATTCAAATCTTTTCCCCAGAAACCTAACCAATCTCTTCCAAATTTTGAAGGATTCCCTTTCATACCATCTACCAAAGTAAAAGAGCCACCAATTTCATAATTTTCATGCGGTTGATGTTCCAATTCTATATTTTTCCCTGTTGATTTTGTGATGAAAAACGGTTGTTCGATTTTGGCGCTTTTGACTTTATTATTTTCGAAATAAGCCGCTTTTATAGTTTGGTTTTTAGTGACTAGAATTGGTTTTTCATAAGAAATCGAGTTTGCATTGGGTTCTGAACCATCGGTTGTGTATTTGATTCCGTTTGGATTTACTGATTTTAATTCGAAAGCCACACCGTTTTCTGCTGGTCGCACTTTGGAAGTCACTTCAAAAATAGCTTTGCTGTAGTTGATTCCTTTTTTTTCATAGCGTTCAAAATGCTGAATTAATCGGGTTTCAAAAACTTTATACTCATTTGGATTGGATGTTCCCCACAAAACTTCAGAAAGCGCTGCTATTCTTGGGAAAACCATATATTCAACATGTTCTGGCGTATTGATGTATTCCGTCCAAACGTTGGCTTGCGCTCCTAAAATATATTTGGATTCTTCTTCTGAAAGTTCCTTTGGAATAGGATTGAAAGAATACACTTTTTCAACATTGGTATAACCGCCAAAAGCAATCGGTTCGTTTTTAGGTTCGCCTTGATAATGATCGAAATAACAATGTGAACCTGGCGACATCACAACAAAATGTTTTTGTTTGGCTGCTGCAATTCCGCCTTCGGTGCCGCGCCAACTCATTACGGCTGCATTTGGTGCTAATCCGCCTTCTAAAATTTCGTCCCAACCAATGATTTTTCTACCGTTGTTATTCACAAATTTTTCGATTTTTTGGATGAAATAACTTTGTAATTCGTGTTCGTCTTTTAATTTTTCGTGCTTGATTCTTTTTTGGCAATTTGGGCAGCTTTTCCAACGTACTTTTGGACATTCATCACCTCCAATATGAATGTATTCGGAAGGAAATAATGCCATAACTTCTGACAGAATATTTTCCAAAAACGTGAATGTTTCGTCTTTAGGACAAAAAACATCATCAAAAACGCCCCAAGATTTTCCCACTTCAAACGGTCCGCCGGTACAAGAAAATTCTGGATAAGAAGCTAAAGCTGCTAAAGCGTGACCTGGCATTTCGATTTCGGGAACAACGGTGATGTGTCGTTCTTTGGCGTATGCTACAATTTCTTTGATTTCTTCTTGTGAGTAAAATCCACCATAGCGAATATCATCGAAGGTTTGATCGGTATAATGCCCAATCATAGAACCATTTCGCCATGCGCCGACTTCGGTCAATTTGGGATATTTTTTGATTTCGATGCGCCAACCTTGATCATCAGTCAAATGCCAATGAAACGTATTCATTTTGTACATCGCCAAATAATCGATATATTTTTTGATGAATTCCTTTGAAAAAAAATGTCGGGAAACATCTAAATGCATACCACGCCATTGAAATTTGGGAACATCATCCATCATAAGATTATCCAATTTTATTTCTGTGGCATTGGTAGTAAATGGAATTAATTGGAGTAAGGTTTGGATGCCATAAAACAATCCTTGATTAGTTGAAGCATAAATTGCTATTCTATCGCCAAGAATATTTAATTGATAGGCTTCTTTATTAGGAAATTGAGACTCTGGTTCCAAAATCAAATGAATTCGTGAACCAATTCTATGCGCGTTCTTAGTCGTAAGTTCTAATCCTGTTTGTTGTTTAATGCTTTCTTTTAAAAATTGGACTTCAAAAGAATTCGTATTATTAGCAACAATTATTGTTTTGGGATTTAATGAAAACTTTTTATCAATAGCATTTACCTTAACTGGTTTTGGGATAACATTAATCGGTTTTTGCCCAAATGTAAAAAAGATAGAAAAAAAAGCAAAAAAGAATATTTTACATTTCATTGTAATAGATTTGACTCTGTTAAATATACAAAAAACCTCACGAATTGTGAGGTTTTTTGTATACTAATTTAAAGATTATTTTCCAAGTTCAGCAATTTTTGCATCTACTTCTAAATCATCTCCTTCAAAAACTTTTTCTTCAGTAATTTCTTTACCATCTACTTTTTTAGTTAATGTAATAGTTGCTTTTACTTTTCCGTTAGCATCTTTTTCTTTTTTAACATCCATATTGATGATTTCTTCGTGATGGTCATGATTACAATCTGGACCGTGAACGTGACCTTCTTCTCCATGAGCAGCATCACTATGTCCATGTTTGCACATTTTAGCACATTTCTCTTTATCACAACCCATTTCAGCACATTTTGCAGCACATTCTTCTTCTGTCATGTTTGCACAAACTTCAGTACAACACGCTTTAGCACAATCTGCTGTTGTAGCACCGTGACCACCCAAAATAGGAGCAATTACCAAACCAATTAAACATGTTAATTTGATTAAAATATTCATTGACGGTCCTGAAGTATCTTTGAATGGATCTCCAACAGTATCACCAGTTACAGCTGCTTTATGTGCATCTGAACCTTTGTATGTCATTTCACCATTAATCATAACTCCAGCTTCGAATGATTTTTTAGCGTTATCCCAAGCTCCACCAGCATTATTTTGGAATACTGCCCAAAGCACACCTGAAACTGTTACACCTGCCATATAACCACCTAACATTTCAGCAATTAATTGGTTGTTCTCTCCGTAAACTAATTTTCCTAATAATACAATTGCAATTGGGAAACCAATAGTTAAAATCCCTGGCAACATCATTTCGCGTAAAGCGGCTTTTGTAGAAATTTCAACACATTTACCGTATTCTGGTTTTCCAGTTCCTTCCATAATTCCTGGAATTTCTTTGAACTGACGACGTACTTCATACACCATATCCATTGCCGCTTTTCCTACTGAATTCATTGCTAATGCAGAGAACACTACAGGAATCATCCCTCCGACGAATAACATTGCTAATACTGGTGCTTTGAAAATATTAATTCCATCAATTCCCGTGAAAGTAACATAAGCAGCAAATAATGCCAAAGAAGTTAACGCAGCAGAAGCGATTGCGAAACCTTTTCCAGTTGCAGCAGTTGTATTTCCAACTGAATCTAAAATATCTGTTCTTGTACGAACTTCTTTTGGTAACTCACTCATTTCAGCGATACCACCTGCGTTATCAGAAATTGGTCCGAAAGCGTCGATTGCTAATTGCATAGCAGTTGTAGCCATCATAGCAGAAGCTGCTAAAGCAACACCGTAGAAACCTGCAAAAGCATAAGAAGCCCAAATTGCAGCAGCAAATAAAATTACTGTTGGGAAAGTAGAAATCATTCCGGTTGCCAAACCAGCGATTACGTTAGTTCCTGCTCCAGTAGATGATTTTTGTACAATTGCCATCACTGGTTTTGTACCTAATCCTGTGTAATATTCTGTTACAGATGAAATAGCTCCACCTACGATTAAACCAATAATTGTTGCGTAGAAAACACGCATCGAAGAAATTTCTTTGGCTCCTTCACCATAAAACTCCATTGTCATTACTTCTGGCAACATAAACTGCACTAAGAAGAAACATGAAATTGCAGTTAAAATAATAGAAACCCAGTTCCCTTTGTTTAATGCACTTTGCACTTGTGCTTCTTTAGCATCGTCACTTGAAATTTTCACTAACATTGTTCCAATGATAGAAAATAAAATTCCAAAACCAGCGATTGCCATTGGTAATAAAATTGGTCCAATTCCGCCAAAATCATCATCGATTTTACCACCCATATCTTTAATTACGTAATTTCCTAATACCATAGCCGCTAAAACTGTTGCCACATACGAACCAAATAAATCGGCACCCATACCTGCAACGTCTCCTACGTTATCACCAACGTTATCTGCAATTGTAGCCGGGTTTCTTGGATCATCTTCTGGAATTCCTGCTTCTACTTTACCAACTAAATCCGCACCTACGTCAGCAGCTTTGGTATAAATACCACCACCAACACGTGCAAATAATGCAATAGATTCAGCTCCAAGAGAGAATCCTGCTAAAGTTTCAAGAACGATAGTCATGTCTTCTGTAGAAGTCCATTGACCATGCATGAAAAATCTAAAAAATATGATGAAGAATCCTGTCAATCCTAAAACGGCTAAACCAGCAACTCCTAATCCCATAACGGTTCCACCGCCAAAAGAAACTTTTAAAGCTTGAGGTAAACTCGTTCGGGCTGCTTGTGTTGTACGAACATTGGTTTTCGTTGCGATTTTCATACCAATATTTCCCGCATAAGCTGAAAAAATGGCTCCAAAAATAAACGCAATTACGATTAACCAGTGGGTTGTTGGTACAAAAAACGAAATAGCTGCTAACACAACACTCGCTCCAAGAACAAAGAATGTTAACAATTTGTATTCTGCTTTTAAGAAAGCTAAAGCACCTTCATAGATGTAATCTGAAATTTCTTTCATTTTTCCATCTCCGGCATCTTGTTTTAGTACCCATGCTCGTTTGACTGCCATAAATACCAGCCCTAACAGTGCCATTGCGATTGGCACGTAGATCATCATTGATTCCATAAATTATTAGTTAAGTTTTTGTTTGTTAATTCAATTCTATTATCAACAAAAATAAACAAAAAAGGCAATATTCATAGAAAATATTGCCTTTTTTATATAAAAACCTACAAATTATTTAATACTAAATAATCCTGCCGGTTTATTTTCAATCTCCTCGAAACGTCTGGTGCATTTTGCTAAAATTTCTTTAGCTTCGTTCACATCACCCCAACCTTCAACATCAACTTTTTTGTTTTCTAAATCTTTATACACTTGGAAGAAATGTTCGATTTCTTTGATTAAGTGCGGATTTACGTCACTTAAATCGTTTAATTTATTCCAAATTGGATCAGAAACTGGAACACAAATTACTTTTTCATCTGGACCTTTATCATCTGCCATGTGGAAAACACCAATTGGTTTTACTTCCATTACACAACCTGGAAATGTTGGTTCGTTTACTAAAACTAAAACATCTAATGGATCACCATCTAATGCTAAAGTTTCTGGAATAAATCCGTAATCTGCAGGATACATCATTGACGAAAATAACATTCTGTCAAAACGCATTCTTTTTAATTCAAAATCGTATTCGTATTTGTTTCTACTTCCTCTTGGAATCTCAATCAATACATCAAATGTAGTAATTTTATCTGCTGTCATTTCTCTTTTATTTTTAAAGCGGGTGCAAAGGTACCACTATAAAACATGAGAAGCAAAAGAGTTTTGCAAAAAAAATATAGGTTTAGAAGTAAAACCCAAAGGAAGCCCTTACTGCAAATTTCCTAGCATCAGGCATTTCTAAATAACTTCCCCTCCAAGCGAAATCAATTCGTAATACTTTAAAGATATTCCCCACACCTGCGTGATATTCCCAATACACATCTTCCGGAGCAATATATTCCAATCCAGACGCATTTAATAATTTATTACGGTCTGAAACTCTTCCGTAAACACCTTTAATTCCAACAATTTCCCGTAAATTTAATTTTCTTAAATACGGAACTCTTGAAAATAACCTTCCATTGAAGTGATGCTCAAAATGCAACGATGCATATTCATCTGCAACAAAATCGTAATAATCTAATAAATTATAGGTGTTTTCAATTACAAACCAAGATTGATTTCCTGGAATTACACCCATTAATCCCAATGGTACTTCTCCAAAAATTTTTCCTGTTTCAAAAGTAGTAAACAATCTTCCAAAACCTCCCACTAATGCTGGTTGACGGTAATAGAATTGTAATTTTTGGTAGTTAAAATCGCTATCCAAAACACCTTTTAAACCGTTACTGTAACTTAAAAATACTCTAGCATAATTAAAATCAACATCCATTCTATCCACTCCATAGCCTAAAGTTTTTCTCTTAGGTGTGTATTCAGCTACTAAATTAATCTCGGATTGCTTGACTTCACTTTTTATTTCCGATTGTGTGATATCCGTATAATAATCTAAACTAAATTCGTTTGATGCAGACTTTAAAGTTCTATACGTTAAGTTGGTTTGAAAAGTGAAGTTTTTTAATGGCTCAATTTCAAAACCTATAGTGGTTAAATTAACCGAAGTCAATTGGTTATTTACACCACTTGCAAAAAGGGCTGAGGAAGCAAAACTTCTTCCCAAAACATCATTGGAAGTAGTCAAACTTACACCCATTTGTTCGACATCACGTCGGTTTCCTACAGATAAAATTAAACGATTATCTGGATTTACCATCCAACGTCCAGAAATCCCGTACTTGAACTGATTATCTCTAAATCCATAAGCGGTATATCCTTGAATTCGCCATTTGTCGTGCGGACCAAAATACGTTCTCCCACCAATTCGAATGCGTTGTCCTTCTACATCATTATATCCAAAAGTGGAGAAAATAGGTCCAAAATCGAAATTGCCTACTTGAATGTATCCACTTCCTAGTATGGTTGCTAAGTCATAAATTCGCTTGAATTTGGGTACTGTTTGTAGTGTATCCAACATTTTATAAATTCCAGCTTCATTTTCATTGAGTTTTTCAAAACGATTTTCTTGCCAAAATTCTTCTGGTTTATTGAAAACGCTATTGTCGTAAAAATTAACTTCTTGTCGGTAAAAATTATCTTCTTTTGGTTCGTTAAATACATGGTTTTTGACAACCGTAGTTCTTTTTCCATAAACGCCTTTAGATTCTTCTTTTTTGGAAAAACTAAAATCTGACATCATGTAATCTCTTTTCAAAAGAAAAACGGAATCGTTCAATACTTCAAATTCTTGTTCGATATAAATTTCTTTTACCCAGTTAATATTAGCGCTCTTGCTAGCTTCTAAATTGATTTTTTTAATTGCGAACGTTGTATCATTCACCCAAAAATCGCCTTTGAAAGTCAATTCGTTTTTTCGTCTTGGATAGTAAACAATATTGTAGCACCATTTGTTATCAATAAACATACTGTCATTCAACACATAGTTATAAACATGAATTCCTGTTCGCGAAAGTGGACTCACAAAATCTTTATCAAAAAACTTCAGGTAATTGTCGTAAATATTATAATCCGCGTACAAATCTTTAATAAATATGTTAACGCCATCACCGTTCCCGAATCCTGAATTTTTGTTGGCTTTTAGAATTTCTTTACGTTTCTTTTTAACATTATCTCCGTAGACTTCACTTACGCTTTCATTGATAAAAATAGGTAAAAAAGTTTTCCCTGTAATTCTTGAAGTGTCAATGTTATCAAAAATAAACTCCATACCTTTAAATACTTTGCTGCTCATAAAAGCGCTGTCAATCGTATTCATGTCGAATTCTACTTTTTCATATTTGTCATATTTATATTGATCAAACATGTAAAGTCCGTTTTTTCGCTTTCTTTCCCAAATTTTTCTTAGAATATCCAGCGCTGGATTGTTCTTTTTAGAAGTTTTTCCAGTATAAACTACAACCTCTTTAAGTGTTGTTCCTTGTATTAAAACAATTTTTAAATTAGAATTTAACCCATTTTTTAATGGAATTTCTTGTGTTTCAAATCCAACAAACGAGACTACTAAAACACTATGGTTTTGGTCAGATTCAAAATAAAAAATACCATTTTCATTGGTAATCACACCTTCTTTTGAGTTTTTAAAAACTACGTTTGCAAAAGCTATAGGATCACCAAACTCATCCACAACCTTTCCTCCTACTTTAGTTTGAGCAACAACAAGAATGGAAATTAAAAAAAATAGTACTGTATATAAAACTTGTTTCATGAATTAAAAAGAATCAATAAAAAACCTCATCAATTAAGTTTTGATGAGGCTTCAAATATAGTAAGATATATTTTATTTATACATAACTTTTTTTACCGCTTTGATAACATCTTGTGCATTTGGCAACCATTCTTTTAATAACGCTGGAGAATATGGTGCTGGTGTATCAGCAGTTGTGATTCTTTGTATTGGAGCATCTAAGTAATCGAATGCTTTTTCTTGAACCATGTACGTAATTTCAGATGCAACACTACCAAAAGGCCAAGCTTCTTCTAAAACCACCAAACGATTCGTTTTCTTTACCGAATTTAAAACCGTATCGTAATCTAATGGACGAACCGTTCTTAAATCGATGATTTCACAAGAAATTCCTTCTTTAGCCAATTCATCAGCTGCCAAGAAAGCTTCTTTTAATATTTTTCCGAAAGAAACGATAGTTACATCTGTTCCTTCTCTTTTTACATCGGCAACACCTAAAGGCAAAATGTATTCTCCTTCTGGAACTTCACTTTTATCTCCATACATTTGTTCTGATTCCATGAAAATAACAGGGTCATTATCACGAATAGCTGCTTTTAGTAAACCTTTTGCATCGTAAGCATTTGCAGGAACAACTACTTTTAAACCTGGACAGTTGGCATACCAACTTTCAAAAGCTTGTGAGTGCGTTGCGGCTAATTGACCTGCAGAAGCTGTTGGGCCTCTGAAAACAATTGGAATATTAAATTGTCCTCCAGACATTTGACGCATTTTTGCTGCGTTGTTGATGATTTGATCAATTCCTACCAATGAGAAGTTGAATGTCATGAATTCTACGATTGGTCGGTTACCGTTCATTGCTGAACCTACTGCAATTCCAGCAAAACCTAACTCAGCAATTGGAGCATCGATTACACGTTTTGGACCAAATTCGTCTAACATTCCTTTAGAAGCTTTGTATGCTCCATTATATTCAGCAACTTCTTCACCAATTAAATATATCGTATCATCATGGCGCATTTCTTCGCTCATCGCTTCGCAAATGGCTTCTCTAAACTGTATCGTTCTCATGAATTTTTATTTGAAATCATTAATTTGAAACGCAAAAATATAAAAAATAGCGGGAATAAAATATTTGGTTCTAAATTATTTGTC
>Ga0070743_10001062_pt1 | contig 10500 bp, 28 predicted proteins | sample ColrivemetaGS697_FD_70187 | JGI IMG/M metagenome (GOLD analysis project Ga0070743, IMG submission 70187) | Estuarine microbial communities from the Columbia River estuary, USA - metaG S.697 | ecosystem: Environmental > Aquatic > Marine > Intertidal zone > Estuary | place: USA: Columbia River... | reverse complement strand
GTGAAATATTTTCATGAGGTAAACCAATGAAGATCGGAAAGCTTTATAAAAACATCGATCCAACTTTCTTTTGGTTTGCGTACCCTACAAAGGAAAAAGCGGAGTACATGGCGTATTACGGAGGTAACTTCGATTCCACCAAGATGGCAGCGGCGTGGCTGGCCAAGGGGTTAATTGACCGTTTCAACTTGCAAGTTTTTATGATACCCCCAGCCAGCATCTTTGTTCTTTTGGAACATGATGAAACTACTTTCGGAAACAGAGAGGATGGATATGGAACCACGTACAAGATTCTAACAGAACGTGGTGAGGTTGGCTGGATTTATGTAGAGGAATGCCGGATAACGAACCTTCAATTAATTGGTGATTGAAATGATTTAGCTACGGAATAACCTGTGTTATATTAGTATTGACTAAGGGAGTGTGTTATATGACTTCGAAACTGTATCCTGTTGCATTTGGTAATCTAGTTGAGGGCATCGAGCGTCCCGTTCTTAAAACCGTTAAATACTTCGATTCTTACGAAGCGGCAAGAAAGGCCGTAATCGATTACAGAAAGAAATCAGAGATAGAATACACAGCAATCCAGATTGGTTGCGATGACATTTCTGAGATGACGGTATATTTCAATCATCATTGGATTATTGGTGGTGGTCGCTGGGAAAAAGAAGAGTTTGACAAAAACAGTCCTAAGCTTTGCAACCTTAGTATTCCTTCCGCAAACAACAAAGAACAAAATATGCGATTGCAATTGGGTTGGGCTGACTCTGTTGTAGAACTGTTCAAAACCAAATTTGGAGTGGAGTTCCTTAACCAGAGGCCATCATGGCGTGACCACTATAGTGGTGGAATCTACAAATTTGGAGGTGAACTAAGGTATACATGCATGATACCGGAAGGTTCGATCAGAGCTCTCAGAGAGTCATATAAATGTGTGATTGTTAAGCAATGAGGTTATCATGAGCAAAGAAGAACCAGATTTTATATATGGTTGTGGGCATAGTTGCGTGTTTCGTTTCCCCAAGATTGGTGGAGTAGCGACGAATGGTGGTTGTAGGTGTATAACTCACAACATGACACCGACTGAGGTTGTAGAGCTTCGGAAAAAGATTCGTGATCTTGTGAATTATGCTGCTGTGCTAAGGCTAGAACACAAACAGCGGCAAAACGTTTCGCAACCACAAAACCAAAAGCGTGATCCAAATGAAATGATTCTTGGGTGTTGACTAGAGGAATAAGTTATGATCCCAAAATATTGCAATCAATTTATTTTCGAGATGCGAGGTTTAGATTCTTTTTTGGTTCGTAGAATTGAAAAAGAATCTTATATTCGATGCGAAAAAGTAAAATACCGAAGAAACTTAATTGTTGTTTTGCATAATATTGCTCGGTATACCGAACCACAAGTAGCAAATATCATTAATATTATGAGTAAGTTAAAAGAGACGGAAACTACGTGTGCCATGATTAAAATGATCGACAATGTAGGCAAAGTTATAAGTAGGCATTTATACAATGATGTTTTACTTGAAAGAGTAGATCATGCGGCTCTAGATTATGGGTGCCCAGAGATGGCAACGATAAAACTAACGTTAAGTTATAAAGACGAAACAATTGAAGAAGCTTTGGAACACAAAAGCGTGATCCAAATGAAATGATTCTTGGGTGTTGAAAGGTATTATGGAGGTCTGTTTTGACAACAAAAGAAACAAATAAGATTGTAGACAGTGAAAAGGTATATTTCTTAGGACTTGACATCAGCACAAGTTGTACTGGAGTTTGTTTGATCGATGAAAATGAACAAGTTGCTGTGTTTGATGCAATCAAATTGACTTCGAACACACTACATACTATGTGGGACAAAGCAGATCGAGGTATTGAAGAGATAAAGAAGCTTGTTGGTGATAAAAAAGTAGAGCGTATTTTTGTTGAAGCTAACGCAAAAATGTTTGCAAAAGGTTTCAGCAGCGCAGATACTCTGCTAACGTTAGCAAAGTTTAACGGACTAATGTCATATCTCTCCCATAAAGCTTTCAACGCAGAAGTTATTGATGTTAACGTTACTTCAGCAAGAAAAGCTGTAGGGTTCAAAAATACCAAGACGGATAAACGTCCCGTGAAAGACCGAGTGTTTGATTATGTTGCGTTTACACATCCAGAGTTTCCTTGGAAAAAGCATGTTGCCAAAACAGGCAGCCAAAAAGGAAAAGAAATCTACAACACAGAAATGAAAGATGCGTGTGACGCATGGGTTATCTGCGTTGGTGGATTGAGAATCTCACCAAAAGCTACTTGCTAGCTTTTACTCTTTGCTCAAGCAAGTAGATATGCTCTTCATGCTTGTCAAGAATGTTTCCCAACATTTGCTCCAAGCCTCTTGTAAGTAAACCAGCTTGTTCTAGTTGGTCCATTAACTCCCCACCCATACGAACATAAGCCAGTTCAGCATCATGCGTTACAACAATGTATGGCTGATCGCTGTGTGTAACAGTTTTCAAAAACATTTCCATGGCTTTTACACGTTTAAAGTAGTTGGTAAGACCAACGTCTTGACTAACACCAATGAGTTTTTCACCAACCAAGTCTATCTCAGCTTGAACGTCTTGATAAAGACGTTGATAAAGAAGGTGATCACCATAAAAATTTTCACCTTTTGTTTGCCAGTGATGGCTGTGCGCTAGCATCTGGAGAGCTTCTGTTACGGCGAGGAAACCAGCGAGAGGTGCCCATTCGGAGTCACCAAATACCGAGCAACATTTTTCCAACGTCAGTTTGTTGTGCACGAGTGTTGTCCTTTTTGTAGGTTACCTATAGTTATGGGCATACCTACAAAAAGGAACAAACAACAACATGCAATGGCAAGAACCCGGATATAATCACACGCCAGCATATCAAATGTCTGGATTACCATACCTTACAAGCAGCACCGCCGCAGCAGGAACACCCATACATATCGAATTTCCATATATCACAAGAACAATAACTGTTGGTGCAACAGGTGGAGCAACCACTTTCGCATTTACAGCGAATGGTCTTGCTGGTACCAACAAGTATACGGTCGCCAACAACCAAAGTGTTACGTTTGAATTTAGAGTGAAAGAAATGTGGGTAACAGGATCAACGTTCTGTGTTGCCGCTGGATTAACAGGTATTCCCACAGCAAGCGTTCCAACCCTTACAGGGTCATATGCATGGAGCGCATCCGATCCATATCATACAGGCTCTAATGCATATGCAGGCGTGATTACGTATAACGGGGTCGGTTGATTGTCTAAAATGACACCCCGTTACTAAGCACCTTCGAGATTTTTGAACATACCATTCAATACCGGTCCAGCTTCCAGATGAAGAATAACAGCGTTGGCTAGCTGCCTCATATGGTTGCGAACCTTTGGATTGCTCAATACTTTTTGATTTTCAAAAACCAATTGATCAAGTTTCTCAACGATTTGATCTAGATCTTTGATATATGTTTCGAATTCTAGATCATTAGATTCTAGTTTTCGTTTCAACGTTCTCATAGGCAGAAACAGTTCAGCGCCAAGATGAATTACTTCGCAACCTTGTACACGAACTTTTGTGGGATTCTCAATTCTTGTAGTGATTTCTTCAAGAGTTGAAGCAATTCCCATGCCCATATCGTTTAGCCATTCCAAATCTTCATCGTTCATTTCACGCATAGAAGACAACATGGCCGCAGCGTGCTTAGATGGATTAAACAGATCTGTCATCGACGCCCCGAATTCTGCATACGTGCTTTTTCCTTCGAACTATCAACCATGGTTTGAACCCAACCGGGAAGTTCACCCCGAATAGGTTGCACAACAAAATTACCAGCACAAACTTGTGCATGAGCTTGCGCATCCTCACGATATCGATACACACCTGCGATGCGTGTACCCTCCATTACAACAAAAATGTCATTGTTCATTTTCTTATACCTCTCAGGTTAAAACACCATGTGATAAAACAAAAAGATTGAAGACGGGATAGCTATAAAAACATACAAACCAAGAACCAGATCTTCAACCAGATTTTCTGTGTCTTCTTTGTCCATAAACATAGTATAGCATCCATTAATAAAAGTTCCAAAAATTTTAGAATATGCCACAAATATGTTATCTTAATGATATGAAGAAACTCATTCTTGGTAGCAAATACGCTGTACAGGACATTCTCGCATGCTTCAAGGAAGAGCGTCCAGATGACCATGCGCCATCGATATTTGAAGGAACCTACCCAAAATACACACTTAGGCCCATGATGGAGAAACTGGAACCATTTGTGCTGCTAGAGATCGGCTCCAGCAATTTCCTAGGCTCTTCTAGAAGATGGTACAAAATTCTTAGGTTCGCAAACACAGATATGCCAGTTTGCTGGATTTACACCTTCGAAGACAGCCTTCTTTGTGCATAAGATATTGTTTTAGATTAATCCCAGCATATGATATAATGATAACATGAACAAAAATATTTATCTGATGATGGGAGTTCCCGGTGGCGGCAAAAGCACTTGGATTCGTAACAACGTACCAGCGAATGCCGTGATTTGTTCCGCCGATCACTTCTTTGAAGATGCGAATGGAAATTACAACTGGCGAGTAGACCTTTTGCCCGTAGCCCATCGCACTTGTTTCGACAAGTATATGCGTGCGTTGGTTGACGATAATGTGACAAATATTGTGGTTGACAATACCAACACCAAGCGTCAGTTTCTCAAGGATTATGTCATTGAGGCAAACAAGCTTGGAATTGCCGTGACGATCGTAGCTGTAAATGCTGATCCTATTGTTGCCGCTGCCCGAAACGTTCATGGCGTTCCCTTGCAGACTGTTCAAAGGATGCAACAAGAGATTTGCAATACTTTGCAACTAGGGTTTCCTGTTGAATGGAACATCGCTCAAATTATCAAGGTTAATAGCTGAAAGAAAACAAGGATATGCCAAAGATTTATACGTTGTACACAACAACAATCCCCAATGCTATCTTTTATCCAAAGATTCTTTCGGAAGAAGAAATCAAAGAGCACGAATCTCTGGGATTTAAAGTGATTGATATTCCTCAAGATGTAATTGACAAATGGAAAGAACATCAAAAGCAAGTAGAACATTGGAACGATTATTGGTCGGATGTTGATGACAAGCTTTGGGAAGATTGACTGTGCATGCACCAAAAGTAGGAAAGCTTTATAAAGCAAAACATTCCTTCGTCGTGTTCAATAATGACGGGAATTTGTACACAATTGCTACGCAGGAGCTTTTGGTTCTGCTTAACTCCGATCGATACCATCAGGTTCTTTTAACCGAAGAAGGTTCGTTGGCAGACTCACATATGAGTTATGAAACATTCTGGTTTTACTTGGCAGAAGAAAATGGGAATTAGGGACAAGGAAGATATAGGCAAAATGTTTGAAGCTACGTATCCGTTTCATGCCTACTTAGGGGATGGATACGATCCTACCCTTATGGATATTGACAAGGGGGATCTTTTGGTTTTGGTTGAAGTTGGACAACCAACTGTGTTTGGGCCAATTTGCAAGTTTTTAACGTCTTCTGGATTTGTGGTGGAAATCCCCAGTCGTCACGTTTTGAAGCGAGTTAACCAATGATTCACAAAGTATACATCGTTCGTTGTTCTTATTGTCATGCACCGTTGTGTGATTCTATGGGGCTCGATCATCGTCCAAGATATTTCTATCAGCTTGACAGTATTCAAGAGGCTATGAGCGAAGCTGGATGGGGCACGGTGCGTGGTGTGCAAATTTGTCGTAAATGCCTACAATCTACGACAATTTCTGAGCTCTAATATCTTTAGAAAACCAATAAAATCATGTATACTGTATACATGGTAAAGATCAACACACATCAAACTCTGTTTACTCGTGATTCCCGTGGTTCTATTCGTGCATGGCATATGGAAACCAAGAGAGACTCGTATCGTACCGTTTCTGGTATTCTCGATGTTCCATCCTCATACGTTACCTCGGAGTGGACTGTATGCAAGGGTAAGAACATTGGTCGTGCAAACGAAACAACGGCAAACGAACAAGCTCTCAAGGAAGTTGAAAGCCGCTACACCAAACAGCTTAAGACCGGTTATTTTGAGAACGTTGATGGTGTTGACGTTGCTCAATACGTTGAACCCATGCTCGCTAAGAGCTACGAAGATTATCGGGGAAAGCTTGATTTTTCACCGAACAAGTGGATTCTGAATATCAAGTACAATGGGTTGCGCATGATTGCAACCAAGGACGGACTCTTTACTCGCAAGGGTGAACGTTTTGTCTCCGTTCCTCATATCGAGAATGCGCTTAAACCTTTCTTCCAGAAATATCCCGATGCCGTTCTGGATGGTGAATGTTTCAATGAACAGTATCGTCAAGAGCTCAACGAGATCGTAAAGCTTGCTCGTAAAACCAAGAAGATCACCAAGACAGATCTTTCGGAGAGCGAGCGTCTTATTCGTTTCTACGTTTATGATGGATATGGTTTCACCGATCGTCTTGGAGAAGATTCGGCTTATTATAAGCGTAAAGCTTGGATTGATCATAACGTAGCTGGGAAGTACGAACACGTTGTAAAAGTTCCTCAATGGTTCATTAATGATGAAGCTCATATGATGGAGCTTTATAACGATATCGTTGCGGACGGTCATGAAGGTGCAATCCTTCGTTTCGCTTCAATGCCGTATGAACACAAGCGTTCCAAAAATCTACTCAAAGTTAAACCTCTCGAAGATGCTGAATTCATTATCACCAACATTCAAGAAGGTTCCGGCAACTGGAGCGGCAAGGCAAAGATTATCTCCGTGCGAGATAGCAAAGGCAAAGAATTCGATGCAACGTTCAAAGGAACGATGGAAGATGCTGCCTTCTTTCTCAGTGTGAAGAAGCAATGGATCGGCAAAGAAGTAACAATCCAGTTTAACGGATATACCGGACTTGGAACTCCACAATTTGCACAATTTAATTATAAGAACAGCATCAAAGGAGACAGGTAATGAGGGAAGAGTTTAATGTTGGCGATCTTATCCAGTTAACACGTCCAGACGATATCGATGGTATTGTCTTAAACAAGCTCCCCGACGAAGATCATTCCAATGGGTCCGTTGCTGACTATGTTTTTGATGGTGATTTTGCTGTAATTCTGAACATCAAACACGAAAGCGTATGGGATTATTATACCTTGTTGTCAAAAAATGGAATCAAAGGGAATGTCTACTGCATGCAATGGTGGAAAAAAGTAGTCTAACACACAGAATATACATGAAAACGTTAAAACCGATTGAGAACGGTGCAATGTACGAATTACCGTGGAGTATATATGCGTCCCCATGCGGTGCACCGGGCGACCCGACGCTCGCCGACGAGTTGGGGACAATGCGCATGATTATGCAAAACTCTGTTGTGGTTGTTCTCGGGATGTGTCCTTATACTGACGATAATGGCATGTACAGAGTAAGACTTCTTACTTCTTGTGGCGGAGTTGTGGAAAGCTTCGTGAATATATTCGCAATGCAAAGCTGGAGGCGAATCAACGTTAAGGGCAAAGCATGACCAACAAAACCATGGAGATTGGAAAGCTATATAAAACACCTTGGAAAGTTGCCGCTTATATGGAACTCGAATGGCATTGATTCAGATTCCGAGGTGGTTGTTCTAGCTGACGGAGATTGTGTCGTTGTTCTAGATGTGCGTAAGATTAAACTTACAAAATGGCAGAATTCCGAAGCTACCAGAGAATTCATTTTAAAGGTTTTGTGGCCATGCGGATCGATTGGTTTTGTGCATGCAACTTCTGCTGGGTTAATCTACTGGAAAGAAACTGGAAAACATGAACAATAAAGAGCTTATAATCGGCAAGCTGTATAAGACACCATGGAAATGTACCGCATGGGAGGGTTCGGTTATTACTGGCCATTCCGATTATAATAAAAATATTCAAATTGCTGATGGAGATTGTGTGGTTGTCTTGAGTGTAATAGAGAGGCCCAGAGAAGTAATCCTTGAATATGGTACGTTTTGGATCAAGGATTATAAAATTGGTATCATGACAAGTTGCGGTAATCTAGCCGTTGTCGATGCAACTTCTGCCGGACTAGAATTCTGGGCCAAAGGCCGACTAGCATAATAGCCTGTATACAAGCATAACAAATTAATTTTAGATATTTGTTTGCATATGATATTCTATAGGCATGAAGAGAGAAACAACCAAGCGGGCTGTTGTTCGTCGCAAGGGTTCTGTGGCGAGCAAAGTTAAGCAATTGGATTGGCTCATGCAATTTATTGTTCGCATGAATCCTTGTGCGATTTGCGGTCGTTCCTTGGTCGAAGGATTCAATCCTCGTTATCCGGGGAAAAGCATTACCTTGCATCACACAAAAGGTTCCCGTGAGGTTGACGATTGGGAGAATCTTGAATACGTGGCTGGAATGGTATTGTGTCATTCTAGCTGCCACAAGAGCTATCATCTCAAACTGCGACACATGGAAGCTGGTAAGAATGTGGATACTAGCGAGATCGAAACAATGCAAGAAAACATTGATAGAATCCTGCTGCTCCAGCAGGAGCACGTTTTCGCTAGCTAATAGATTTAAATCATATGACCGGAAATTTCAATCCAAAGCTTGGCGGGCTGTATCGCTACGTAGGTATTCTAAAATTGCGTTTGTGGCCGAAAGAAGAGTGCGAGGCGAGGCGCATCTGGATGCGTCCGCTAGCAACAATTCGTAAAGATGACGAATTTGTTATCCTTGATATGGATATTATTGGTCGGTTGAACCGTGCACAATGTAATTTTGCTAAGATGCTTAACAAAGACGGGATTGTCGGTTGGACAGTTTGGTTTCCGGAGGATTGGTTGTTTGTGCAATGAGATTTGAAATTGGAAAGATGTATCGATATCGCTCGGAAAAACCATCTGGCACTCGAGGTAATTTCAAACTTGGTGATACCGTTGTTTTGCTGCATTTTGTATGTCCTCTTCATATCGGTAAAATAAAAGTTTGGTATGGATCTGGTGATTTCGAGGTTCTCACGGAACAAGGTGAGGTTCTAAAAGAAATGCTTTGGTACGATTCATGGGAGCAAGTATGAGAAACATGCAAGCTGGCAAAGTATACCGGTATAAAGGTTTTGGAGGGAGATTACTATTGAATGGCACACAGCTCCTCGCATATGAACGTTCTGCGACATGGTTTGATGATGCTGTCGAAGTTGTAAGCGAACCTGACATCGTAGTTTTCCTTGCGGAAAAGGGCATAGTCAGCCATTGGGCCGATTCAAGAGTGCAACCTTGGATCAAGGTGCTAACTAACCTAGGCAATATTGGTTGGGTCATTTATCATGAGCACGAATGGGTAGCAGTAAATATGGAGGAGCTCGTACAATGAGAAAAGTGGGAATGTATCAAACATCTGTTAATTTGCCTGTATACGTGAATGAGAATTACGACGCACCCACAGCATATCTTATGTCTGGCGATGTTGTAATTCTAGGCATTGATACGCTTGCTGGTTCTGATATACCGCTTCCTTTCCCTAGGGTTTGCAAAATTCTAACCGAAGATGGCAAAATCGGTGAGATTCCATATTATCCGATTCATTGGCAAGCGTGGGAGGAAACATGAACACGATTATTTTTGCCAGTAGTATTGAATCAAAACCGGTAAAATCTTACAACTTGGATGCAATTTGTACCAAAGAACATAGCATGAAGATCGATATCGATCAAAAAACACGTCTTGTTTGTGAGAAGTGCGGATATCATTTTACTGTGAATCCTTGTCGAGAATAAAGTAAACCATGTCAAAAAAAACCTTCTTCAAGGTTGGAAAAATGTACGAAATTATTGCGGATACTTCATGGCCGCTTTACATGATCACAGAAAAGCCATCAAAAAATTACATATGTAAAAGTGATGCATTTGTTGTTGTTGACGTAAAAAAAGATGGATATTATTACGTGCTGGATATTCTGACAGCCGGGGTATGTGTGTGTAAAATTTTCGTCTTTGACAATTCCGAAATGTTGAACAATTGGTTTGCGGATACATGTCAAACATGCTAATATATGGTGGGCTGTATCGATATATCGCTAAATGGAATAGGCTAGTTTATCCCGACACCCAAGAAGCCACACTCGCTACGCTTCGCTGGGTCGGTGCGATGAAACACGACGACGTTGCGATCATTCTTGCTGTTCACGGCGAACCAATACAATTTGCTAAAATTATAACCAAAGACGGAATCATTGGTCACTCGTACTACAAACCCGACGAGTGGGAAAAAGTCAAAAAATGAGTACGTACGAAGACTACGAAATAGGGAAGATATACGCTTTCGGTGATTCTTGGGAAGAACGCCGTGGAACAACCATTGTGGTGCTTGAAAAAATCATGCTTCATGAAGACGAGCTTCTGTTGACCGACGGGCGAATATTAATTTCACACAAGTATAAGGTATTGCTTGAGAGTGGCATAATTGACATGTCGTTTCTTCGATCT
>Ga0070743_10001059_pt1 | contig 10505 bp, 6 predicted proteins | sample ColrivemetaGS697_FD_70187 | JGI IMG/M metagenome (GOLD analysis project Ga0070743, IMG submission 70187) | Estuarine microbial communities from the Columbia River estuary, USA - metaG S.697 | ecosystem: Environmental > Aquatic > Marine > Intertidal zone > Estuary | place: USA: Columbia River... | reverse complement strand
AGAAATGAATTTTATGTAAATAAAAATGATTTAGATGAGAATTTGGATGGGTGGGTCGAAAATCCCACTAATGTTGCAAACCAAAAGAAATGGTTAATTACAAACTCTCATTGGAAATTTAAAAAATCTAGAATGTGGTATGAATATTATCACACGGATGTAGGATCAATGATTAAAACTATTGAGAACGTACTAAGATTACAATGGTACTTGGAACAGAAGGGTATCAAGTATTTCATGACAACTTATATGGATATATTCCAAAAAAATTTAAAAGGTTATAAAATAATAGAACATGAGGAGGTTAATTATTTATACAATCTGATAGACCAAAGTAAATTTTTGGAGGTAAATGGGTGTTATGAATGGTTATTAGAAAATTATAAAGAGAAGGGATTTCCTAACAATAAATCCAACGTATGGGGAACACACCCATCTAAAGAGGGTCATCTTGAATTTGCAACTAAAGTGATTATACCCCACATTAAAAAACACATATTAAATGAATAAACTTTGGGTTTTCGGTTGTTCCTTTTCTTCAGGTCATTTAAATGTTCCTAAAGAGAAATCCTATGGTAATCTTTTATCTTTTGAAATGGGATTAGAGATAGAAAATATCGCATCACCCGGTAACTCTAATGACATCATATTTAATGATCTAATCCAAAATATCAATAGAATAAGTAATAATGATTATCTAATTGTACAATTCACCAGTACCGATAGAATCGGTCATTTTACGGACGACAATTCCTATAGATTCTCAACTGCGGGTATTGTCCAATTAGGATTAGAGACCAAATCCAAAGAATATCCATTTAACCAATATAGCGACGAAGATTTAGTAACCTTGGCCAATTATGTGGTATCGTGGCAACCCAAAAGAGTAAAGTTTGATTTAGACAACACAATTTCTGTTTTAAATTACCTTAAGACTACAAAAAATATAAAATATTCCTTATTATGTGTACAAGACATTGGTGAGGACTATAATGATTTGTTAGTTACGTTACCCACAGAAAAAAACTTAGACAATAAGTCTTTATATGATTTTGTTGTGGAAAACGAATTAACCTTATCGGATGAGTTTCCCGATGACTTTGATTACTATGATACTCATCCGGGTATTGAAGGACATCAAAAGATAAAAGACATATTATTCAACCAAATAAAAACATGTATGTAATTGGGATCTCCGCATTATACCACGACTCGTCTGTTTGTTTATTCAGAGATGGAGTACTCATCTTCGCTTGTGAAGAAGAAAAATTTACCGGTATAAAACACGATAGCTCTTTTCCCACCAAGGCGTTGAGTTATATGATTAAAACTCATCGAGTTAAGAAACAGGAGATCGAGTGTGTTTGTTTTTATGAAGACCCCGATTTGAAAGTTAAAAGAGTAAAGGAGACTTTTAAAAAAACAATTTTTAAAAAACCATTATTTGCAATTAGATCTATAATAAACATATATCGAAATAGGTCCGAGATTAGAAAAAAATTAAGGAGTATTTCCGATAATGTTTTCTTTTCAAAACACCACGATTCACATCTATATTACTCGTCGTACTCGTCACCTTTTAAAGAGTCTTTAGTGGTGTCAATAGATGGTGTTGGGGAATACGAAACAACCGCAATGTCTTATTTCACTAAAGGAAATAAGTTAGATGTTAAAACAATCTCAACGTATCCACATTCATTAGGACTTTTTTATTCAACGTTAACTTCATTTTTAGGTTTTAAACCAAATGAGGGAGAGTATAAAGTTATGGGTTTAAGTGCGTACGGTAAAAAAACTGATTTAGTTAGAAAACTTAGTGATTTAATACGGTTTGATGGTGAAAAGATCGAATGTGATATGTCGGTCTTTAATTGGGATAAATCTGATAAAACGATGTTTAAGTTCGAACTAAGTGAATATTTGGGTTTATTACCGAGAACTCCTGATAGTGAGATAACTCAAGAACATATGGATTTATCATATGCGGTACAAAAAGTATATGAAAATGTCTTTCTCTCAATATTAAAACATCTACAGAAGAAGTACAATACCACTAACTTATGTTTAGGTGGAGGTTGTGCATATAATGGTCTTGCAAATGGTAAGATTTATGAATCGACCGGTTTTAAAAATCTTTGGATACCACCGGCACCGTCAGATGCAGGATCATCGGTAGGTGCGTGTGTAAATTACTTAGTTAGTAATGATAAACGAGCTGTTATACCCCAAACCCCGTTCATAGGACCATCTTTTACCGTAAACAAAAACAATAGACCAAATTTTAACGGATATAAAGCATTCCACACTAAAGACGATGTGATCGAAAGAATCGTAGTTAAAGAATTGATGAAAGGAAAGGTTATTGGTTGGTTTAAAGATGAGATAGAATTTGGATCAAGGGCGTTGGGTAACAGATCAATTCTTGCTAATCCAATGATACCGGGTATGAAGGACAGAATAAATAAATTAGTTAAGAAAAGGGAGGGATTCAGACCATTCGCACCTATGGTTACAAAAGAAAGACAAAGAGAGTTTTTTTATATTAATGATGATATCCCATATATGAATCAAGTTGTTAAAGTAAAAGAAGAATATCGCAATAAATTGGTATCAGTCACACACGTGGATGGTACCGCAAGAGTACAGACGGTTTATAGTAACACTAAAACACATAGTCTACTCAAAGAATTCGAAAAGTTAAGTGGGATACCTATTCTTCTTAACACCTCATTTAACATAAAAGATAAAACCATGGTATTAACCCCTAAAGATGCAATTAAAACATTTGGTGAGGTTGATATTGACATATTGGTTTTACAGAACTTTATAATTTATAAAAAATGATAAAAAAGATAATACAGTGGTTCAAGGAAAGAAAATTGAAAAAACAAAGGAAACTTGAATTTGATAAAAAAATGGAAGAACTAAAAAAAAGAGACCCTTTTATATACAAACATTAAACTATGAAAGTAATTCATTCTTACGCAGACAAACAAGGTATAATTTGGAAAGAACTTCTTTACACACAATACTTAAGTGCTGTTTTGGCTAAAAAACATTATGGTAACATACATTTCTATGGTGACGAAGGTACGTCCAAGATTGTCAGTGACTTAGGGTTACCATATGACGAAATAAACGACACACTTTTATCATCTAAGGATTCTGAGACTTGGAGTTTACCCAAATTAAAGGTGTTTAAAGAAACTAAAGAACCGTTTTTACATATTGACACTGATACGTTAATGTTTAGTAAGATAGATTTTGAGAGTTACGATCAAGATTATCTTTTTTCACATAGAGACATGTCCATACCGGATGATACTAAAGAAAACACCTTAAAAAATCTATACATGACGTGGTTTTTTAATATGTCGGAGAATACTAATCCTGATTTAAAAACAAAATACCCTTTCAGAGATTTTGCAATTAAATTTAAAGAGTATGTTCCTGAGGGGTTAATTTATTCGGGTAAAAGGGCGTATAAGGACTACTTTTATATGAATGAGACTTATACTAAACTGTTCTTCGATTTATTGGAAAACATAGGTTCGGAAGTGTTTGATAATGTCCACTTCAAATCAATACCCAATATGAACATTACATATGTTAGAAATTATTTGAATTTTGCGAAGGCAACTGAAAAATCAATGGAACATTATTATGAAAATAAAAAGAGGATTGACTCAGAAAATTTTGGACCCTGCTATATAGAACAATTCATGATTCACACTCAGTTAAGATTTTTAGATAAGAAGTATAAAAAATCATCACAAAAGGGTAAGAATTTTATTTTTAATAGTATCCCCGCACTATTACCTGACGGACATAATAATGTTGATCAAGTTGAGAAAGTTACGTTCCCATTTAAAATAAATTATCTTAATAATCGTCACTTTAAATGTTCGTGTTGTGGTGAAGAAGTAATAAGTAAACTCTCGAAGATAAACATAATGGAAAACTATGACCAAACAACGATCGATAGTATTGATTACATTGTTAATTTCTTTGAAGATGAATTTAATGGGTTTTTACATTTGACTTATTTTAAATGGTACGACATATTCCAAGTTTATATTATCGACAGATTACGTAAAGAAGTGGGGGATGACAAAATAAGGGAGATACACAAATATTATTCTAAATTGTATCCACCTAAGAATTTATCCACCATTTCTAGAGGTGAAAAACTTTATACCAAATTAACCGGATTTAGTTTTAAATCAAATACGAATAACGAGGTTTTATGATCTATTGGTTTACAGGACAACCCGGTGCAGGTAAAACAGTTCTCGGTATTAAATTAAGGTATCACTTATCATTTACGAGACAAACACCTATTAAATTAATAGATGGTGACGATATACGTAAATTATATTCAAACACAGACTACTCTATAAAAGGTAGAATATATAATGTGGACATTGCACAGAAATTGTCACATTATCTTCATAATGAAGGATTTAAAGTTATTGTTTGCATGGTTTCCCCTTATTTAGATCAAAGAGAAGAATTTAAACAACTTTTAGGTGACGATATAAAGGAGATTTATGTACACACATCAGAAATAAGAGAAAGAGATCATTTTCATGTAGAAGGATACCAACCACCAACCAAAAATTATATCGATATCGACACCACATACGAAACTCCTGAGGAGTCAATTGAAAAAATTATTAATAACATATGAAAAAGTATGCATTATTCGTCGGTAGATGGCAAACATGGCACGAAGGTCATGAATGGTTAATTAACCAACAATTACAAAAGGGTAAAAATGTGTGGGTTGCAATTAGAGATGTCGAAGTTGGTCCCAATAATCCACATACCTCTCATGAAGTTTTAATGAATTTAAGTAAGGAACCTTTTTTTATAAAAAATAGTGATAAAATTTTGTTATCAATCATTCCTGATATTGAATCTATTAATTATGGAAGAAACGTTGGGTATGAAGTAATTTATCACGAACCACCTGAGGAGATTGGGTTAATTTCAGGAACCAATATTAGGTTGAATGGTTAGTTATAAACGACATATATTAAAAACAATCTCTTGGAGAATAATTGGTACTTTGGACACCATCGTTTTATCGTGGTTAATTACGGGTTCATGGAAAATAGGTCTATCTATTGGTGGTGTTGAGGTTTTTACAAAAATGTTATTATACTATCTCCATGAGAGGGTGTGGTATAAATTCGTAAGATATGGTGTTAAAAAATAACCAACTATTGAATTATAAAGTATTTATCTATTAAAGTAAAACAACTACGATAGATGAATATATTTGATCCACACATTACGGGTTCCCTATCCGTCTCAGCATCAGCAAACATACAGGGGGATTTGATCGTTGGGGGTACCATATTTGGTACTGCACAGATTTCAGGTCAGGTACAAGAAGCGGTGAGTGCATCTCACGCATCGGCTTACTTACTTACGTCGAGTTTCGAAAATTATACGTCATCTGTTGCAACCACAGGAAGTAACACATTCATAGGGGATCAAGTAATAAATGGGTCATTATTACCTTTAGATACTTTAACCCACGATTTGGGTTCTGATTCACAGAGATGGAGGGATATCTACTTGGCAGGTAACACCATTAATTTAGGTGGAACAAAAATCACCAAAAACGATGATGGTGATGTCGAGTTTAAAGATGGGACTAATACACTTAAGAAAATTGTCGCCTCTGAAATTGAAATCGGTACAGGTGCCTCTAAGAAGGTCTTAAAAATCTCAAATGGTAAGTTAAAATTAACCGACATAGTAGGTTCTTCAGACGAGTTAGCGGCATTATCGGGATCTTTCACAGGATCATTTGTTGGTGACGGTTCTAAATTAAGTAATATCCCCGCATCATCGGTTACGGGTTTAAATCTTGCAAGAATCTCCAACACAACCGCAACCGCATCTATATCGAGTGCGGGTATTATCACCAACGTCTCAATAATTCCTGAAACTACCGATACAATTGATTTAGGTTCTCCCTCAAAACAATGGAGAGACCTCTACCTTTCTTCAGGTTCACTTTATATTAATGGACAACAAGTACTTTCAACAACAGGAACCGAACTTAGGGTAACAACCGATTCTGGTGAATCCATCAAGATAATTGAAACCGGTTCCGATACTATTACATTACAGACAGAGAATGGTGACATAACACTAACTTCAAGTGGTAATGGTAATATTGAATTAGATGCTCCCGTTCAAATTGCTGCGGGGAAAAAAATACTTTCTTCAGATGGAAATTCAATATCATTCGCAAATGGTTTAGTAATTACAGGAAGTATTGAATTAACAGGAACTGTTGATGGTGTTAATGTTGCAAATTTAAAGAACGATGTTGATGCCATTTTATTGGGTTCATCGGCGGATAAGAATTCATTTGCGGAGATCGTACAATTAATTAATTCGGTAGATACGACTAACGATCAAGCGTTTGCTGCACATTACACCGCTAGTAATAATAGATTTAATTCTATTGAGGTAACAACATCATCTTTCGATGGTAGGTTAGATGCCTTAGAGACAAAATCAGGTAGTGTAGACACACTTAACTCCACACAGAACAATAGAATAAGTTCATTAGAAACAACATCAGGATCTCAAAACAGTAGACTTAGTTCTATTGAATCATTTACATCATCCATCAACGATACATACGCCACTGACGAAGACGTAACTCGTTTAAGAGGTGACCTTAACACTTACACCTCCTCTAATAATACAACTAATACGACTCAAAATAACAGACTTTCTTCATTAGAAACGAAGTCGGGTAGTGTTGATTCGTCAATCTCAAACATCAATACAAAATTATCGGGAATTGATGTTGCAACAGGTAGTTTAAGTGGTAGAATAGGTACTATAGAAGAGACAATTACTCGTTTAGATGACACATATGCAACCGATAGTGATATCACTACCTTAAGGGGAGAACTTAATACCTATACATCATCTAATAATACAACCAACACCACTCAAAATAGTAGATTAGGTTCGTTAGAGACAAAAACAGGTAGTTTAAATACGGAAATCACTAATATTGGTGGTAGATTGGGTTCGTTAGAAACAACTAGTGGTTCCCATTCTAATAGATTAAGTTCCATTGAAGCTTTCACTTCATCTATTGATGACACATATGCAACCGATCAAGACGTAACTCGTTTAAGAGGTGATTTAAATACCTACACATCATCTAATAACACAACTAATACTACTCAAAATAACAGACTTACTTCTTTAGAAACGAAGACAGGTAGTTTAGATAATAATATCTCAACCTTAGATGGTAGGTTAGATTCAATAGAATCGTTTACATCATCTATCAACGATACGTACGCTACTGATGAAGATGTAACACGTTTAAGAGGTGATTTTAATTCACACACAAACTCAGTTAACAATACTTTAAATATTGAATCACTCAGAATAAACAGTTTAGAATTGTTTACCGCAAGTATTGATGATACATATGCGACCGATAGTGATATTACAACTTTAAGGGGTGAACTTAATACGTACACGTCATCTAATAACACCACAAACACTACACAAAATAACAGATTGGGTTCTTTGGAGACATCTAGAACCTCATTTAATTCATTCACATCATCTATAGGAACAACTATTAAAGATAAACTTAATAATGAAAGAGTTATAAGTGGATCTTCTCAAGTTGTTTTAAATGATGCGGATAAAACAGGTTTTAATACAACTGATGTTCCTGAAGGTACTAATCTATATTATACCGACGCAAGAGTAAAGAGTAAATTAAATTCTGAAGGTGTTATAAGTGGTTCGTTACAAATAACCACATTACCAAGTGTCGATACTGACGATTTATCAGAAGGTACAACAAATCTATATTTTACAAACAATAGAGTTGATAGTAGAATTAATGCTAAAGGTGTTGTTAGTGGTTCAGAACAAATAGATGTTACAAGAACAACAAATTATTCTGTTGTAGGTGATAAATTATCTTCTTTAGAAACAACTAGTGGTTCACACAATACAAGATTAAACACACTCGAATCGTTTAAGACCACAGTTGAAACGGGTATTGAATTTACAGGTTCTAATGTTACAATTAAAGGTAACTTATTGGTTAAAGGAACTGAAACAAGGGTTAATTCAACTACCGTAGATGTTTCTGATAACATAATCTCATTAAACGGTACGGGAGCATCCAATGCAGGTATTGAGGTTAGAGACGTTACATCACCCGGAATCTTATCAGGTTCCCTAATATGGGACGGAGTTACCAATTATTGGAAGGGAGGAACAAAAGGAAACGAAGAAAGAATCCTTTTAGATAGTGATTTAAGAGTATTAGATGGTAGATTGGATTCATTGGAAATTGAGAGTGGATCGAATGACTCGAGATTAGATTCGTTGGAATCTAAAACGGGTAGTTATACCACAACAGATTATTATGTAACAGGAGCGACCTTTAACACTGCAGATGGTGTTGTAACACTAACAAGAAACGATGGTAATTCAGTAACTGTTGATATTGATGGAAGATATCTTACTGCGGTAAGTGGTTTGGCATCAGGTAATCTAAACATGAATAACTTTAACATTACAAATGTTAATAGTGTTAGTATTGGAGATCCGGGTCCTAATGAAGGTATTGAGTGGAATGGTGGAAATGGATTTAAGATATTTGAATCACCTAACGATCTTGTTACCAATACTGCGGGTAATTTACAATTTGTTGTTAATGGTGCGAGATCATTCACATTGAATAGTGATAGAACCGCAGAATTTACAAGTCAGTTAACTGTCGGATCAATTAAAAAGTCGGGTGGTTTATCTACACAATTCTTAAAGGCGGATGGTAGTGTTGATGCGAATGTTTATTTGACATCTCACCCTTCTGTTTCTGCGGCAACCTCATCTAACAATAGTGGTAGGACTTATATTCAAGATATTTTATTAGACTCCTTTGGACATATTACAGGAATCACCACCGCAAGTGAGACAGTTGTTAATACTGACACAAACTACTACGTAACGGGGGCGACATTTAATACTTCAGACGGAGTTATTACCATTACAAGAAATGATGGTAGTACTGTGACGGTAGATATTGATGGGAGATTTACTGATAACGGTTATGCCGATACGATGAACCAACATGTTAGAACTAGTGACTCACCCTCATTTGCATCAACCACTTTAACAGGAACATTAACGGCCCCAACAATACAGATTGGTAATGCAAGTTTTAGTAGAAGTGGTGATCAAAACCACGTACATTTTGTTGGAACCGCACTAATACCAAACACAACGACCACATCATCAAATTCGTTGATGGGTAATTCTTCATATAGATGGTCCACGGTTTACGGTGGATATGGTAACTTCAGTGACAGCGTAACCGCCAAGTCATTCGCTAAGATTGGAGGTACATCATCACAATTCTTAAAGGCGGATGGTAGTGTTGATACAAACACATACTTAACCTCACACCCTTCGGTAAGTGCGGCAACATCCTCTAACAATAGTGGAAGAACATACATCCAAGATATTTTATTAGACTCTTTTGGTCATATTACAGGTATAACAACAGCAAGTGAAACCGTTGTTAATACAGATACTAATTACTATACCACAGGGACAACATGGAATGGAACTACCGCAACATTAACTTTCACGAGAAATGATGGTGGTACATATAGTATCCAAATGTTGGAGACATTATCGGATATCACCGTAACGGGTGGTACATATAATAGTGGTACACAAACATTACGTTTAACTAAATCTGACGGTACTAGTGTTAATGTTTCAGGATTTGCAGTAGATACTGATGTTAACTGGTACACTACAGGAGCTACCTTCAATGCAACCAACGGTGTTATTACCGGTACAAGAAATGACGGAGGAACATGGAGTGTTGATATTGACGGAAAATATTTGGATGCCACTTCCGCAGCAATACACGGACAAATTTATAACGTCGGTGGGGATGCGGACACGTACACTCGTTTTGGGATATATAGAAACTACGCAGTTAATGGTCCAATTGAGGGTCATAATACAATTTTAAATGTAAGTCAGTATGATGGAAATTACGGATTCCAACTTGGTGCTGACACAACATCTAGTGCCGATGGTTTATACTATAGATCAAAAGACGCAACATACGGTACGTGGAAACAAGTGGCTTCAAGATCTTGGGTAAGTGCTCAGAATTATCTAACACAACACCCAACCGTATCTGCTGCGAGTTCTTCTAATAATAGTGGTAGGACTTATATCCAAGATATCTTATTAGATACATTTGGTCACATTACAGGAATCACAACGGCAACCGAAACCGTTGTTAATACCGATACAAATTACTACACGACAGGATCCACATTCAACACGGGTAATGGTATCATCACATTCACAAGAAATGATGGTGGAACATATACCGTTGATATTGATGGTAAATACGCCGAGTCTGTACACACACACGATGACAGATATTATACCGAAACAGAATC
>Ga0070743_10001056_pt1 | contig 10514 bp, 13 predicted proteins | sample ColrivemetaGS697_FD_70187 | JGI IMG/M metagenome (GOLD analysis project Ga0070743, IMG submission 70187) | Estuarine microbial communities from the Columbia River estuary, USA - metaG S.697 | ecosystem: Environmental > Aquatic > Marine > Intertidal zone > Estuary | place: USA: Columbia River... | reverse complement strand
TTCTGATGGTTTTGTGTATTAACACCGCTTACGGACAATACACAGGACGAGTCATAAACTTACACGATTCCACGGTTAAAGATACCATTAGGACCTTAGATGAGGTGATTGTAACCGCACAACTCTATCCTCAATTTCAAAAGGTCGGTGAAAACAAGCAACCCGCTTGGACTTTGGTTAGAAAATTTCCATCCACAAGAGTTTACATCATGGTTCCGAAGGGGACTGTTATGTATGAGAAATGGTTTGACATGAGAACCAAACGTAATAACGGTGGGACTGAGGTTAGAATGAGAGATGAGTTCGCATTTGGACTTGCAAAAAGATTAGAATTAGATTTATATCTTCATACGGTATATCGAAGTCTCGGTGAACAATCAAGTTTTGGTTTTAGAGGATTCTCGTGGGAGATTCGTTACGCACTGGCAGAATGGGGACAAATTTGGGGTAACCCAACCCTATACTTTGAACATAAACTTTTAGATGGGAAATACCAAGGTATCGAACCAAAAATCCTATTAGGTGATAGAATTGGTAAGAATGGTATTTGGGGTGTAAACTTAATTTATGAAGGGTATGTTGCACCAACAAGAAAGTTACAGGAAAGAGAGTTTGCATATACCGCATCTTACGCAAAAATTGTTAATGACGATCTAACTATTGGGGTCTCTAATATGTTTCGTTATAATGATGTAGATGCAACACAGGAGTGGTACATAGGACCCGCATTTCAATACAGGTTTAATAAAAATGCCTATATTAATATGGAGATCCTTCCGGGTCTAAACGGTGATGCAAAACAATTTAGAAACACAATTATATTCGGATGGAGATTTTAATTAAAGGACAACATTTTTTATTATATCTAACATTCATAATGTTCGTGACGGGTATCCTCAAGGAAAGAGGATACCTATCCGACATTTTTAGATGGTTAGCTCAAAATGTAAAATCTAAAAAGATGGTAGTCTTCTTAGTATCATTATTCGGGGGAGTTTTACCAATACCCGGAAGAGTTGCACTCTCCGCAAGTATGTTGAATAGTATTGCTCCTATTGATAATAAGAAAAGAAAGAAATTTGGTGTGATTGATTATTTAGCAACTCACCATTATTATTTATGGTCACCGTTGGAGAAAACTGTAATCATACCTATGGCAATTATAGGTTTGACTTATAATGAGTTCATGGGTTACATATGGCCACTTCTTTTAATAAGTGCACTATACATTGGGTTTTATATTATGTCATTGAATGATGATGAAATAGACATCGAAACAACTGACGGTCCCGTTGATTGGAGAAACATTGTATTTGTTGTTATCCCATTTTTAACCACCATTTTAGTTTCGTGTTTTACTGATTATTATTTTGAATCATTTACGGTTTTCACTATCTATCTGACACATTATTCCAACAGTTGGAAGAAATTGTATGGTTATGTAAATGGAGAATTGTTAGTGATTGTTGGTTTTGTCATTATATTAGGTAACATTACAAACTATTTCTATGAAGACATTGAAAACATAATAAGACATTACTCTAAACCTGAACACATAATAATTGTGTCTTTTTTGGGGTTCCTTTCATCCTTTTTATTAGGGTCATCCGCAAAGTATGCAAGTATTGTTAGTTTACTGACTGTGGTGTTCGGTGTTGAGTACTTTGTCCTATTCTTTACTTTAGAATATTCAGGTTACTTAATTTCACCATCACATAAGTGTTTACCTATAGGTCAGAAATATTTTCACACAGGTTTTCTAACCTATTTAAAGGCATTGATCATTTGGATTGGATTAATGATCACATATTCAATAACAACTATTATTTAGACTTGACAAATAAATAAATTATAATTATATTTTAAAAAAAGAACAAAAATGACAACGAAATTAACAATTGACGAGATTTTACAACTTGATGCAGAGATTAATGGTTTTACTACTCCGCAGGGTGATGTAATTTATGAAGGTTTTAATAAACAACCATTATCAATCCTACTTAAGTACGAACTATCCGAATTTTCTAAGAGATTGAAGGAGGAAAGAGAAACAGTGGAATCATTAAGAAATGAATTGATCACAAAGTATGGTGATCCTCAGGAAGATGGTTCTATTCAAATTACTCCAACTATCGAACAGACAAAGGGTAAGAAAACGGAAACAGTAAAAAATCCAAAATATATCGAGTTTATTGAGGAGTACGGTAAGTTACTTAATAAACAGATTGAGGTTGAACACCCCGAGATCACTAAAGAAGATTTAAAAGATGCGGGTAAAACTAAAGACCAATACAATATCTTATTTAGATTGATTCAAAAGGGTTAAACCTTATTCCTAATCTCAATTAACAAATTTCCGATTTGATATTCTCCAGGTTCATAATGGGGAATTGATAATCGGATTTTGTTTATAGTAAACATATCTTCATCAGTCATTGGGGACGTTTCATAAATCATAACGTCAACAACATCTGTTAAAATGAATTTCGACCTAATATCATAATTGGTATTAGGTTGTTCATTTTTAATATAATCCTCAGGTATCTTACCTAAATCTATCTTATTGAAGTAGGGTTCAACATTATATAACTTACTGTCATTTCTTGTGGTCAATCCCATTGTGAATGTTTTGTAGTTGAAAACATCATCCTCCCAATAAACTAATTCATTAAATACGGGTATCGGTATACCCCACTTACGTATAAAATTACGAATGTTGTTGTGTTCACTTATTCTACTCTCATCAGATCTTAAGACTCTACTAGTTTTAGATACGAAGTGGTAGACTACTGCACATTCAGTAGTTTTTAATCTGTAACCTTTGATTTTGGCTCTGATTAAAAAGTCGTCATCTTCACAAAAAAATGGATCGAAAGAAAAACCATCAAAAAGACCCACATCGATAAAGGTGTCTTTATAACCTGATATAAAGAATGTCCCACCGTCGACCAATGTTTTGTTTTGTTTAACTTTATCCACATAATCGTTAAACAAAATATAGTTAAAGTCAAAGAAATTAGATCCTAAGTCAAGTATAACTTTACCAGGTCTCTTATGACCCTTAAAAATAGGTGGTTCTATGGTTGTATATGTGACCAACGTCTTTTCATCAATAAGATCAGATAAATTCTCTAAGAAGTTTTCACCGATGACCATGTCATTATGAATTAAAACCAATTTTTCTGTATCCACCAACTTGATTGCGGCGTTATAGTTATCAGAAAAACATAGTTTATCGTCATCATGAATATACGATAGGTAATCATCATTTAATGACTCTAACCATTCTAAGGTACCGTCATCGGAACCACCGCTACTTATAACGAATGGTGCTTCAGGATAGATATCTCTTATTCTGTTATAACATGATTTGGTATAATCTAAATTATTGTAAACTGCAAGGACTAAAGATATATCCATATTTTATTAAAATTTTTCGTAATAAGAATTTTGTCTCTCTTGTCTTTCAATTTCCTTAGGATGATAAAGACAATAAATTTCATCACTAGGTAAATTTGAGAATGTTCGGTAGTTACTTAAACGTTCGTGTACCTTACCAACCCATCTTATTCTAACGTCCTTCTTCCACAATCTGGTTTGAAAATCAGGGAAATTAACCCAACCTTTTGAATTAACCGACCAACCCCATTTTTGAATGTGTTCTTGAGTTAACCCTTTAACGGTGTTAATTCGAGGAATTAAATAAACTTCATTTTTAGGGTTATTTTGAATGATTGCGGGTATCATTTGTATAAGGTATTTGTTTGGTACCTCATCAGCATCTATTTGAAATATGTAATCCCCACTACAGAATTCCGATAACATATTCTTCCATTCTGCGAAGTCATTATTAAACTTTGCGGAGTGAACATAACAATTAGGTCCTTCCATTAATTTCAAAAAAGATAAAACCTCTAATGACCCGTTCTCACTATCAAATAAAACAACGATTTCATCATTAGGTCTTTTGTTTTCTTTTAGAAAATTCAATAGTGTTTGAATTTCGATTAATTCATTACAAACAGTTATACCGTAACTTATTTTCATAGACTTTCAATATATGTTCTAAGACGATCTTTTGGCCACCAATTCAATCGTTTAATTGCATCATCATTTTCCCTAAGTGTTTTTCTGTAGTTACCAAACTGATCAGGGAGGTTTACTTTATCCACACCAAATCTATCTTTAAAAAACTCATAAACTTGGTTAATTGAATAGTTAACACCTGTCCCCAATTCCCATGCGTCATCGTGAGACAAGGTTCTAAAACCAACCTTATAAAGACCATCAACTATATCTTCAACATGAGTGAAATCTCTTCTTTGTTCACCATCACCAACAATCGTTATTGGTTGATTATCTCTAACCTGTCTTCTCCAAATACCTATAACTGCGGCCCAATCTCCATCAACAATTTCGTGAGGACCATACACATTGTAAAATCTTACAATCTCAATCGGCATACCGTATGTTTTCTTGTACATTTTACAAACTTCTTCACCTAAGTGTTTACATGCTGCGTATGGGGATTGGTGAGGGTCGTGCCATCTAGATGACGAACCCGCATAGACTAATTTTGCGTTAGTGTGTCTAACAAACTCACACACTTTTTGAGTCCCTGTAGTATTAACTCTATAAGTTTCGTCAGGATTATTAAATGATGGTTGTATTCTAGACAGTGCCGCAAGGTGAAAAACTTTATCAAAATCCCTATCCATCAAACCTATGTTTTCTATATCACCTGTGTGATAGTTACAACCATCCACATGATTATCGATAGTACCACTATCGTAGTTATCTAAAGAGTGGACATCGTGTCCTTCACTTATTAGTTTTTTTATAAGATTGGTACCTATAAAGCCAGCACCACCAGTTACTAATACTTTCATTTTTCTATTTTGGTTAATTCAGGTAAAACCAATTTAGTTTTTTTAGGTTTCTCAACTAACAATGGTTCTAAAATTGTTTTAAATTTATTTGTTATTGTGTCTAAAGAAAATTTGGTTTTATTTTCAACCATCAACTCTTCCGACTTCACTAAAAATTCGTCATATTTCTCTTTAACTATTTTTAGTACTTCCACTACCTCATTATAATTTGAGGTAAACCATTTTGAATCCTTCAATATAAAATCATCAACGGCACTTTCATGTACCTGAGTTAATTTACCTCCCAACATGATTGCTTTATCCATAGGTAAGAAATCTTTATGACCCGACCAATTAGATGCAATAATTGGTTTACCTGTCATCGAAAATTCCAATAAAGGTCTACCGAATCCTTCACCTTTAGTTAGAGTAATCATTGACTTAATTTTTGGGTGATTGTACAACTGATTCATCTCTTCATCGGTCAGTTGTCCGAATAATAGGTAAACCGATGGTGGGTTGGAATAACGACTTGTAATTGATTGTATTCTCTCTCTTAATAGTTCTCGTTGTTTAACGGAGAATGTTGCACTGGAGGTCTTTAAAACAAGTCCTGGTGAATCTTCAGTATCATTAAAAGACTCACAAAAACACTTAATCAACATTGAAACGTCTTTTCTATCCTGACCAATATCTCCCTTTAACCAATGACCAACAAAAAGATAATTGAAATCTTCTTTTAAGTCTAAATCCAACTTAGATTCTTCTTTGGTATAGATTGATGTGTCAACACCTTCGTGTAAAATCTCCAAAGGGACCTCAATCTTATATTGTTTTATCAATTTACCTGTGACCTTATCGTTTTCATTGTAGACTGTTTGTAATAAAACATCTCTAGAGAATGTGGACGTTGTTATGACTTTATCCATTCTGTTAATACCATCAACCCACGATTTAGGTGCAATGGTTGTTTCGATACCTGCCGTTATTCCAATATTGTAACGACCTCTTCTTTGGAATTCATTAGGTACTGTTACTTGTATGTAGATGTCAGGTACAGATGATAATGTTGTTGTGATGTTACCCTCAATCCATGAGTGAAATAAGTTTTTTTCTGTATCCAATGCGGTCATAGGAGTATTCCCCCAAGTGGAACTATCAATCTTAATTTCAAAAAGATCCATATCATAAAGTGATTTCAATATGTCTCTTGAATGTGATCCGTATCCACTTAAAGTTTTAACCGGACCTCTGAAAAGTAATAATGGTTTACTCATGATATTTTATAAAGTTCAAATGATTTTTTAGGTTTATACGTTTTTAAAACTTTCTCAACTCCGTTTACTAAGGTGTCACACATTACTTTACTTGAAAAATTTTCAATCATGTAGTTTCTCCCCAAAAGTCCTCTACGTTTTCTTTCTTCTCTACCCATTTCATACATTTCTTTTATAGCGTCGACCACGTCATAGTGATTAATTCTATCATCAAAAATGTAAGGTGTACTTGGTGATCCGTTTAATGTAATTGAGGAAGGCCAAACAGGTATAACCCATTCACCCCACTCTAAATTATCAGGTAAATTTCTCTTATCGTGTAGGGATTTTATTTTAATGTAATCTTTTTCAGTTAACAAAGAACCCTTTGTTTTAAATCCACATTGATCTTGTAGACCACCAGTGACATTAACTATGATTGGTGTACCTGACATTAAAGATTCTGCGGTAGTTAACCCAAAACCTTCGTTATTTGCAATATTAATAGTACAATCAACCTGATTATAAATTCTATTTAATTTAGATTGATCAAATTTGTCGTTCGTGAATTTAACGTCATAGTCCGAACATAATTCGTTTACAACTGCCACGAGGTCAGTACCGTTATTATCTACAGACGCAGTGTGCATCAAGAGAAGACATTTACTTGATTTTTCCTTAGGTAACGTGTCACAAAACATTTTATAGGTGTAAATAACATCTGAAGGTTGTTTACGTTTTATGTTTCTATTATTATAGAATAATATGAAATCATATTCCTTATCACCATGAATGAATTGTTTCATCTTCTCATCTTCCTCGGTTGGGAAAAATGACTTCTGATTGATTCCGTGAGGGACATAAGATATCTGCCAATTTTCTAAAGGTTTATGAGTTACCTCTCTTGAACTCTTACCCACACGGTGAACAATACCATAGGTTTGTTTAGAAATACAACCCAACCAATCACAAGATTCGTAATAGTCTCTATTGTAGTGAGGATCAGGAACGTCATCCCATATATGATAATATAAAATGGGGACTTGTTGTCTTATCTCATGTTCATTATCATACAACCATTGCCAATAATGTGGATCTGTGAAATGTAAAATAGCGTCGGGTTTCTCCGATTCAATAAGTTGTCTTAATTTGAAGATATCACCATATCCATTGTATGGGTATATTTTAACGTTAGCGTCTTTGACACCTGTCTTTTCCCTAACATCACTATTAAGGTCGATTATTTTACCATATTCAGGGTGTTTAATTGCGGCACCTAACTGTACCCAATCAAATTTGTCCACAGTACCTATAACTAATTCTCTCGACATAGTTGCAACCCCCGATGTCATTCTCATATCATCGGAGAGTAATAATATTTTCTTTTTAGTCATATTAAAACCTTGAACCACTCACGGCAAGAACGTCGTGTTTATCAATCAATGTTCTGAAATCCTCGTTAGTGTTATATAGATCCAATGATCTGTTAACTAACTTCTGAAAATTAACACCATCCTGCTCAATCGTATTGATTTTGAACTGTTTGTAAGTATCTTCAATTACGTTGACGGTGGTCAGTTTTGTTTTTGCTTTACTCATATTAGTATATATTTCTATATATATGATAAAGTCCAAAAAAATACCAGTAAATTATGTTACTGGTATCTTTTAGACAATACCTTTTAACAATTCGTGATTCGAGAATTACGAATTTTTTACCTCTTGAACGTGTGCAACGATTTGATCAGTCGTATTAGTCTGTTCTTGAGTTACCACCTGTTGTGTTGTAGGTGTTTGTGTTTGTGTTTGATTCTTTTTTTTACATCCGCATCCCATGATAGTAGCTTTTAATAATAATTATTTGGTTTTTTAAAAAACCTTTGTATCTTTGTTTAAGTATAATCAATTTTAATAAAATTATCAAGCGTTATGTCTGAAAAAATTTATGTTAGAAAGTGTGAAAGATACACTATATGGGAAGCGTCCAAACCAATTGAGGTTGACGTTGAGAAACTTCGTAACTGTGAACCACCTTATGAAGGGAATTCACCCGAAGAATTACTTAGTTATTTAAACGATAACGTATGGAACAATTACGATTGGTCTGAGACTAATGGTGAAACTTACGGCCAAGATGAAGCTTACGATTTAACCATGGAAGAATGTTACGAAATGAATGTTTATTCTGACACCCGACAAAAGTATGGTGATGAATGGTTAGATGTAGGTGTACCAAACGAAGAGTACCGTAAAACGGGACAATTTGAAGTAATGGCATCCAACGTCGACAACTCATAAGGTGAGTTAATCATGTTTTTTTTCATTTGATAGATATTTATTATAAAACACATAGAAATGGAAAAAAACTATAGATACACAATTTATTTGGATAATTGTGATTTAGACTCTATCGAAAGATTAAAAGTTATTTTTGGTTATGATCCCGATTTTTCAGGAATCTACAACCAAAGTTCAGTTATCAATAACAACTTATTCTTCGTAGATGTCGATGCAGAACACGACTACACATGGGTAATGGAGAATATCGGTGTTGAAGATTATAGTGGTATGATAACATCAATCGATGTTCAATCAGAGAAAGTAATTATTGAGATCGTTTCGCCAGGAAAGTGTGAACCTCTTTTAACTTCCATTCTCAATGATGTTACACAAATCACAGAAAATATATTCTTAAGTGCTGACATGTTTACCACAGATTTCAGTGAGTGTGGAGTTATGGTTGGTATGAAAGGTCAACTTACCTTCTCGGATTTCAGTATGGATGGAATTGACACCACCTTATTTAATGACGAAGCACCTGAAATACAAACATTCTACTCTAATGTAGAGAACTTCAGAGGTATCAAGTATCAAGAGATGTTATCTACGATACCACCCGCAGAGTAACTCTTATTAAAAAATAAAAATATTTTTAACCCTCCACGAAAGTGGGGGGTTGTTTTTTTAAAAAAATTCCTGTATCTTTTATAAAAGTCAAAAAGTTTATAATATGGATAAGGATTTCAAGATGGTTAAGAGTGTATACACTTCTAACCTCGAGACAATACAAAATATAATGCATCTTTACAAGATCGATAGATTCGACCTAGATTGTACATACTCAAAGGGAAACTTTTGGAAAGGTCTTCCTGATCCCGTACATAAAACAGATCTTTATCCGCATTACGATAATGTCATCCAATCGGATTCTGAAAACTTACCCTTCGAGGATTCTTCAATGAATGCAATTATGTACGACCCCCCATTTGTTATCGTTGGGAGTGGTAAAGGACATAAAAAAAATGGACCCGGCAGTTCAATAATTGCTAAAAGATTTGAAGGGTACGGAACCTATGAAGACCTAAAAATAAATTACTACAACACACTTAAAGAACTTTTTAGATTAACAAAAGATGGTGGGTTTGTAGTGATGAAGTGTCAGGATACGGTTTCTGGTGGTAAACAACACTTTAGTCATGTTATGGTTATGAACATGGCATACCAAATAGGTTTTTACCCTAGAGATATGTTTGTCCTTACTTCAAATGTGAGAGTTAACGCTTTCAATGGGACTAAATGGACTACCCAACACCATGCAAGAAAATATCATTCATACTTTTGGGTATTCGAAAAGGTGAAACCAAAAATTACTTACGACTTTATTCCACAGGGTTTAGTGGAGTACCAAGATAGAGATTAACTTTTTGACCGACCTTAAAATTTTGACAAGTACCTGAAGGGAATTCAACAACATGATCCCCGATCCCCGAATATCTTTCAGGACAGTCAATATCACACGGTTGACAATTGTGATGAATTCTACTGATACGGTTATTATTAACAAAAACAATATCCAAAGGAATCAAACATCTCCTCATCCAAAAACGATGATGACCTTTACCCATATTAAAAACCATACACCCGTTAAGTTCTTTACGACCCATCATACCCGTACTAATCTCTTCGGGAGTATTCATATACTCCGCATCAAAAATTTGATCATTAATCATTACTGCCATACCTATAATTATTTGACTTTGTCAATTTAATTATTTATATTTTAATTGTGAAGTTGAATAATCTAATATTAGGAGTAATTTTATTTTTTGTGGCCCATCTTTTAACCTTTTACCAATTGAACGGACAGTTCTTTTCTAAATGGTTCCAAAAGAATGAGTGGATTGTAATTGCCAGTGGTTCAATACTCTCAATTTTTTATGTCTTGGGTACAAAATATACTGTTATGGGAACGGACGGGTTACTATGGCCCGCTAGATTTATCGGGTTCGGTATTGGTATGTTACTTTACGCATTTTTAGTTAGTTATCATTTTGATGAGGGTATCTCAATAAAAACTCTCATCAGTCTTTTACTCTGTATATTACTATAT
>Ga0070743_10001055_pt1 | contig 10514 bp, 20 predicted proteins | sample ColrivemetaGS697_FD_70187 | JGI IMG/M metagenome (GOLD analysis project Ga0070743, IMG submission 70187) | Estuarine microbial communities from the Columbia River estuary, USA - metaG S.697 | ecosystem: Environmental > Aquatic > Marine > Intertidal zone > Estuary | place: USA: Columbia River... | reverse complement strand
ATCGGATAAAGTAGCATACGCTTTTACTAAAAGCCTTAGATTCTTTGCGGATCTATTCTTTCAGAAAAAGTATGTGCATCGTGCTGTTATACTAGAAACAGTTGCTGGTGTTCCTGGAATGGTTGCCGGCATGTGGACACATCTAAAGAGTCTGCGTAAGATGAAGACAGGATATGGTCCTAAGATTCGTGTATTACTAGAAGAAGCAGAAAACGAACGTATGCACCTGATGACATTTATTGCCATCGCACAGCCTACACTATTTGAACGCTTCTTAGTAATGTCTGTACAGTTTGTATTCTGGCACTTTTACTTTTTTATCTTTGTATTCTTTCCTCGTACTGCACATAGAATTGTTGGATACTTTGAAGAAGAGGCGGTGTATAGTTACACTGAATTTTTAAAAGAAATTGACAATGGCAACATTGAGAACATTGCCGCACCACAGATTGCAATAGACTATTGGAAACTTTCACCAACTGCTACGCTACGAGATGTAGTGCTGGCAATCAGACAAGACGAAGCTGGTCATAGAGATGCAAATCATGAGTTTGCCAATGAATATGATTCAGCAAAAAATTAAAGGAAAATAAAATGGCTTTTATTGAATCAATCAAGGCAGCATTGCCTGACTACGCTAAAGACACCAAGTTGAACTTGGATGCTGTCTTGTTGCGTAGTACATTAGATCCAGATGTTGCCATGGGCTGTGCTGTCGCCGCCCTGGCTGCAACTGGCAACGGAAAAGTACTATCAGTACTAATGGCAGACAATCCAGTACACTTGGATAGTGCTATGACTGCCGCAAGTATCATGGCGCAGAACAACGTTTGGTATCCATTCGTTGAGATGGCTGAGGATACAGCCTTAAAAGGGTTGCCTGCTCAGTTACGCATGAATGCTATCGCAAGTCACGGCGGAACTACCAAAGCAAACTTCGAAGCATTTAGTTTGGCAGCAAGTATTGTTGGCAAATGTCATTTCTGTGTGAAAGCACACTATGACACACTAAAGAATTCAGAAGGCTATACAGTAGAAAACTTGCGTGACATTGGCAGGATTGCCGCAGTCATGAACTCAGTGGCAAAAGTGTTAAACGCATAAATATTTTCAACACAACTCCGATGTATAGTACATCGGAGTTTTTAACAATCGTTATGAATATATTTGTAAACTATCCACCTGGTGCATGCGGTAATTTCATTAGTAATATGGCAGTTCACATATACAATCCTACATATAGTTTTAAAATAGGAGAATATGGTAGTTGTCACTATTATGACGGTGACTGGGGTCTATATTTTCCTAGTGTATATTATACAAATGTAGATCTACGTAGCGACGACTTCATTCGTTCCGTTAATTTAAAAGAATCCAACACCTTGTCTGTAGTTAAGACTCATAGCAACAATGTAGAATTAATACAGTTACGAAATCCTGGATCGAAACAAATTATTATTAATACCAAATTAGCTGACATTGCAAGCATAGGCAAAAATCTTTTTGTTAAAATTTATTTCGAACAATGGCTAACTCCAAATTCCCCATATGCTTATGACCGGTTAATTCCTGAATGGCGAAAAACAAAAGACCACCTAGAATTAACTGCTGAAACTCCTTTAGAACTAAATACAGTTGAGTTTTTTAAAGTATTATCTGCTAGAATGCAATCGTCATATAAGGATGCTAACTTTGCTCCCAAGCAACTGGATCCTTCAATAACTAAAATAGAATATCAAGATATATTTTTAGGAAAACTTTCTGTATTGGAACAATTAGCAGACGTAGTAAATGTTTCTGCAATTCCAGATAGTGCAGTTGACTATTATAATCACTATGTCAAACTATTGCACGATATAGATGACCTTAAATTTATAAATGGCATTTGACAAAAAATTAACAAAGACACTCAAAAATCCTTTGACAGGTGAAATTTGGTTTTGTGAAGACTACAACAGAGTAAAGTATATAGACGGTGTTGCCTTCATAACAGTAACAAAACAAATTGGACATGAAAGAACTTTTTTAATGGCAAAATCAAGTCTAACTGTAATAAAAAGTGACTTGACATATTAAATACATTCAGCTATAATAAACACATAGCAAAAAACAAAATGTCGCCGCTTTAGCTCATTTGGTAGAGCAACGCACTTGTAATGCGTAGGTGGTCAGTTCGAATCCGACAAGCGGCACCATAAAAAAGCACATTGCTAGAGTGTGTTTTTTTATGGTTAATGCGGATGTGGCGAAATTGGTAGACGCACTAGATTTAGGTTCTAGCGTAGAGATACGTGAAGGTTCGAGTCCTTTCATCCGCACCAGAATAACGGGTCGTTAGCTCAGTTGGTAGAGCGTCGCCTTTACACGGCGAATGTCGGCAGTTCGAGCCTGTCACGACCCACCAAGTGTATTCCCTGATAGCTCAGTCGGTAGAGCGACGGACTGTTAATCCGCAGGTCAGAGGTTCGAGCCCTCTTCGGGGAGCCACCCAAAAACTATTTTAATAATATAAGTAGTCTAGTAATAATTTTTAAATTTATATGTTATCATTAGATGAAATTAAAATGATTCACGTTGAAGCTAGTACTAGGTGCAATAGCCATTGTCCTATGTGCAGTCGATTTACTTTAGACGGCTTTGTAAATCCGCAATTAACTGAAACAAATTTAACATTTGATACGTTTGTTAAACTGTTTACTCCTAAATTTACTTCTCAGCTAGACCATGTCTATTTTAGTGGAGCATATGGCGACCCTTGTGTAAACATCGACTTACCTGACTTTGTACAATACTTGATTGACTATGGATGTAAAACTGTCAACATAGATACTAATGGCGGGCACCGTAACCCCGATTGGTGGGCAAAATTTGCAGATAAAAAAGTAAAAATAAATTTTGCTATCGACGGTACTGACAACGAAACACAGCAAAAATACCGTATAGGTGTTGATTACGATAAAGCAATCAACAACATGAAGGCTTTCATAAATGCAGGCGGCAAAGCGCAATGGAACTTTATAGTATTCAAACACAATGAGCATCAAGTAGAGCAGGCTAGAGAATTAGCTGCCGCTATGGGTGCTGACTTTAGAATTAAAATAACTGGACGGTTTGGAAATTACAAAGACTTCAAAGTGTTTAAACGAGGTGAATATATGTTTACTTTAGAACCGCCTGTCAATGAAAAATACAGACATGATAAAATCGGGACGGCAGAACATAATATAGTTACTGTACCTTTTAACATCAATGATTATAGTTATCTAAACGATTATGCCATATCTTGTAAAAGCAAACAAAACAAAGAGTTATATTTAGGCGCAGAAGGACATCTAGTGCCTTGTTGTTATATTGGTACTATTGTGCATGATAGACCTCAAACACAGCATTTTAATTCCATGTACAACTCAGATGACTTTAATTTAAATAAACATAATGTAGAAGAAATTGTAAATCTCTACAACAAAATTCAACAAGGATGGGGATCGACTATTCAAGAGAATAGACTAATGACATGTGCAATATCATGCGGTTCTAATCCAGTTCACACTCGTTATATAAAATAAAATGCTACACCTCATAAAATCTGCTAGTGACAGTTTTTTCAGTTTGGTTCAAGAAGATCCAGTACGTCCTACTATTCCTTATACTGAGCGTGTAGGTGACAATAAAGATATATTTGTACTAGTCGATGAACTAGACAAAGCAAAAGCTATAACTTGTGTAAGTTATCAAGCAACAATTCCCACTAACGAATCTGAACTGTTTCATGTAGACGCAACGCCAGACACTGCAATTTTTTATACTATATGGAGTTACGCACCGGGAGCAGGACGCAATTTAATTTTCGAAGCAGTAGATTATATAAAAACAACTTATCCTTCTATTAGACGATTTGTTACTCTAAGTCCAAAAACTGAAATGGCCAAACGTTTTCATATTAAAAACGGTGCAATTACATTTAGAGAAAATCAAGAAACAGTGAATTATGAATATCTGGAGGATAGAGAGTGAACATAGTTATCATCGGCGGAGGAGTTCCAGGACGCTTTGGGAATGATCTTGCACTTAGGTTTAGAAAAGAAGGACACCGCGTCAAGATACTATCTCATAGGACACACGATGGTATAGATCAATATACTGCTGATTTCTCTAGTTATCAATCTTTACAAGATCAGTTTGATTTAATGGTAGAGGATTTAGATATTATTGATGTGTTTATCTATAATACAACCTTTCCCATGCCGCCATGGAATCCAGAAGAATTTCAGTCTTATGCAGAAGTAGATATCAAATCGTGGAATAACATTATACACTTGCATGCAATAGTTCCTCATATTTTAGCAACAAAAGCTCTTGCTAAAATGAAAGAGGGAAGTAAATTAATTTTTATGACCAGCGCATTAGCAATAGATTGGAACAACATGCATTATCCAGAATTAGTTGGTTATGCTTCGGGTAAGGCAGCTCAGACTCACTTGATGAGAGCGTTAGGGTTGTTTAATGACAAAAAAGCAATTGCAACAGCATTGCATGCACCGTTTGATTATTACGAACCTGATTATTACAGATTGATTTTTGAACGTTGCTACGATTATATATTGACTTGCGATCAAGACGATAACGCAAAGATTAAACCTATTCATTAAAGGAATAAAAATGATTATTACAGAAAATACAGTTAACAAGGTAAAAGAAGTATTGGCAGAAGAAGGCAAGTCTGACAGTTTACGTATCTTTGTACAGGGCGGCGGATGTAGCGGCATGAGTTACGGTTTTGCTCTAGAAGATACACAAAATGACGATGACTTCGTTATTGAACAAGGCGGAATTAAATTCCTTGTAGATGCAATGAGCATGCAATATCTTAACGACGCTACTATCGACTACAAAGAAGATTTAACTGGTGCAAACTTTGTTATTGATAATCCCATGGCAGAAACAACTTGCGGCTGCGGCAGCAGTTTCTCTGTTTCGGATACATACTACGACGATCACTATCCAATACACGATTAAAAATTCTTGTTTAGACTAGGGTCGACATCAAATCGTGTTGCCCCTTTTCTAACAGAGTTATAATATACAATGCCGGTTGGACGATCTGACATTCTACTTACAAATGCTCTGTAGATGCCATATTTGAAATAAATTTCACTGTCGTATAAAACATTAGGACCTGCCATGTTCGTCTTCAATTGATCGTTGGCCCAAATTTTTAGCATACCGTCTTCGAAGCGACTCCACTTTGCATAGACTAGTATCTTATGCCATTTCCCTCTTAGGTTTTTTTCATCTACCAGCATGAATCTTCTATCAGGAAAAGCATGTTTTCTTTTTGAAAATCTAGAATTTTCTAATCTAACTGCATATCCTCCTTGATACTTAACAAACATCAGTGCAGGTTTTTGCTGTTGCCATTGATGAAACTGCCCCAAAGTAACTGACAACTCGGGAGTATCTTGCCAATCATTAGGAAAATAAATGTGCCAACTGTACCAAGTCGGTACTCCTAAACGCTCATATGGCGGCAATTGCCTAAGTTCGGCACGTTCCCTGTCATTTTTACAATCAGACCAGCCGTCTACCGAGCTACAATCTCCTTGACGTAATTCAAATCTTTCGCTATAATTGTTATATAAAAGTGGACCTTGTTTTGGGTCTGTTATTGTTTTATGAGCCCATTCGGTTTCGGATAAGGATCTCATAAAGCCGGTATAATTCATAAAGGTATTTATAATGAAAAAATTAAAGCCGGGTGCTAGATATGTATATGAAAGAGAAAATGGTATTTTGTATGCAACAGAATATGGCAAACCTTCTACTAAAGTAGAAATAGGATGGGACTATAATCCAGATAGCGAAGATGGCCGACCCTGGAATGACAATACCGACGACTTAAAAATGTGGCGAGATATCGTTCTAATGTCCAAAAAGAACCCAGGATTGCGTACAGTATTAGAAGAAGCAATACTGATTTATAAATTATCAAAATAATTGACATAAATTCAATTTTATTGTATAATATGATATCTTTAAAGGCGATCCTATGACAATGCACTTACATCATCCCAGTCTAAGCCTTACCGGCAAGCGTAAAGGTAAAAAGAAGTTCGCTTCAGCAGAACACAAACGAAAGGCAGAACAATTGGACAAAGAATGGAAAGAGCTTCAAAAAAAGTGGGGCGTCGAACAAGAAGATAAGAAACGTAAACGTGCTATGTCAGCCGAACCTTTGACATATTCTATGTCAGCCCCTCCGGGACGAGAAACAAAACATATACCTAGTTTCGGCGACGGTGTTGGAACTGCTGTTAAAAAAGAAGCTCTGCAATATACTGGTACTAAGATTAAAGGTATAGGTACTATGCATAAATCAAATGCAGTACCAATTTTCAGCGATGAAGAAGCTAAAGATATTGCCAACATGAGGAGATGAAAATGATTAAGCATAAACCAATTTTTGACGTAGAAAAAGTTATCAAGCATTATACCGAACGAGACGGGGTGCCTGTTGTTTATGTATGCACTAGTGATGTTCTTACTAGTGATAATCCAAAAGATATTTTTTATCGTGCCGATGGCTCATCACATCCTGAATTTGGAAATCGTTATTTTGGACTAGCAATGGATCGCTCTGGCAGTATTTGGATCAGCAATGCAGACAGAATCGAATCGCTGGAGTTTGGTATGGTAGCAGATTCATCGGGCGACTTACACTACAGTCAAAGTCATCACGATTATAAAGTTTTAGATAATGGTAAAATGATTGATGGTGGTAGAGTTTATATTCGTTCTAACGGATGCAGTGTAGTAATGAAAGTAAAAGACGGCATACTAACTGCCATCGATGAAGTTGATACTGCATCAATTGATAACAAAAATATTATAATGTCTAGTAACTGATGAGAAATTTAGTAATTGATGAGATTTTAAAACTACTACAAATCGTGCCTATCTGCTATAATATTAAACCCTGGGACCAATGGAGCAATCGAGAATTGCTAGAGTTTTACGGTACTTTACGAATTGATGTTGAAACTGAGGAATATGATGATGACGAATATTGATTTTCTAAGCAAAAGCCAAGTTGAACAACAAGAATTCAAAGAATGGCTTCGCGGCAAATTAGTTGCCGGTGAAGTTGTAGTAGAGTTTGAAAAGATAGATGGTTCCATGCGTACTATGACATCTACCTTAAATCCACTTGTAGTGCCGCCTGCGCCGGCGCCTAAGGTACTAGCCGAAGGCGAAGTAGCTAGAGTTAAAAAATCTAATCCTGATGTGTGCTCTGTGTGGGATGTAAATGCTACTGCTTGGCGAAGTTTTAGGTACGACAAAATCAAAGCAGTCTCTGTGTGATATAAATACAGTCATGAAAAATGACAATTCTTATATCTCGTGGAGCATGCATTGTACTAATTTAGACTGCGGTTTCTTTTTTACCACATATGGTAATGAACCCGATGCTGTTTGTAATAGGTGCGGAACAGTAGCAGAGATTAACGAAAAAATAATTATAGAAAAGAATCAAGATGACCTACGTAGTGAGTGAAAATTGCATTAAGTGCAAGTATACAGATTGTGTTAGTGTATGTCCAGTAGACTGCTTTAAAGAAGGTCCTAACTTTTTAGTTATTGATCCTGATGAATGTATTGATTGCGGCGTCTGCGTCCCTGAGTGCCCTGCAGAAGCAATTTATGCAGACAACGATTTACCCGAAGATCAATCAGACTTTTTGGAAATTAATGCACGACTCGCAAAAACATGGAAAGTAATTACAAAACAAAAGGCGCCACTAGAAGATGCCGACCATTGGAAAACTGTTGCTGACAAAAGAGGCTTGCTGGAAGAATGATTAGTCTAGGCACATCAGTTAGTCTTTCCACTGTATTTTATTACGATAGTAAAGACAATCACAAAATTGCCATATTACCAAAGCTATTAGACGGCAAGCGAACTATTATGTTCGGCGGTCCAGCACCTTTTAGTAGATTAGAAACAGAGCAAGCGGTCGAATTTTCCAATTTATCTGATCAACTACTAGAACATGTAGATGAAATCTATGCCATCTACTGTCAAGACAGTTTTGTTACTAGAGAATTTCAACGTTCTATAGAAGCAAAAACAGGTAAGAAAAATATTCAATTTTTAGCAGACGGCAACGGAGAGTTTATTACGAAACATTTCTTAAGTTTAGATTTGTCTGCAAATGGCTTGGGTTTGCGTTCTCATAGATGGGCAGGAGTATTCAATCCCAATAGAGAACTTGTGTTTTTTAAGTTGGATAATTTTACACGATATAATTATACCAAACCTAATTCGCTTTTAGAATACCTCAAGACAAATCCACTCAAATAACTTGACACTTTTATACTCGAATGTTATAATAGTGTATGAAGCCTAAATTCAAAACTTTATATTCAAACATCGCACAAGAAGTTGCGAAAATGAGCTATGCTCGTAGACTGCAAGTAGGTGCAGTCATAGTAAAAGATGATCGTGTAATCAGCATGGGATACAACGGCATGCCTGCAGGTTGGGGAAACGATTGCGAAGAGAAGAAGTATAAGATTGATGGTTGGTTAGTTGACGATAATGGATGTTATGAACTAAAAACTAGACTGGAGGTATTACATGCGGAAACTAATGCGATTGCTAAGTTGGCAAGATCGAACGAATCTGGCCTTGGTGCTGATATGTTTATTACTCATGCTCCTTGTATGGATTGTGCCAAACTAATCTATCAAAGTGGTATCGGCAGAGTATACTATAACATCAACTATAGGGACGACTCTGGAATTAAATTTCTCAAACAAAGCGGAATCGAGGTGATTAAAAATGACGAATAAACGCTGGATAGTCGAACTAGAAGAAGATCCCGAAACTGGTGATATGATACTTCCCTTGAGTGATGAGGTACTAGAAGGCACTGGATGGAAAGAAGGCGACACAATTGAATGGATCGACAACAAAGACGGTACGTGGACTATGGTAAAGAAAGAACTATAATGGATTTAATGATTGATATCGAAACACTAGCAACCAATCCAGATGCAGTAGTATTAACAATTGGAGCGATTAAATTTGATCCTTTTGCTGACAATCGTCAAAGTGTAGATTTTGAAAATAAACAAATCAACATGGATGTATTTTATCGTCGCATCGATCCAGAAAGTTTTACTTGGCCTGAAGCTACAATCGATAATGGCACACTAGAATGGTGGGCTCGTCAAGCAGATGATGTTAAAGAAGAAGCATTTGCAGAAGACGGACGAGTAAGCATACAAGATGCCATGTTAGATTTTAGACGCTGGGTAGGAGAAGTCGACTCTGTTTGGGCGAATGGTCCGGCATTTGACATTGTGATTCTAGAAAGCCATGCCAAGCATATCAAACGTGCAGTACCTTGGAAGTATTATCAAGTTAAAGATACTAGAACAGTATATGGGCTAGTAGAGCACGAACGTCCAGGGCATGCATTGCATCACGCGGCATGGGACTGCTGGAGTCAAATTGTGGCGTTACAAAGTTGTTTTAGAAACTTAAATATAACAAAATATCCAAGCAGACGATAAATGAACAACTTAAATGAGTATTCCGAAGAACAATGTAAAAATATTTGCGAGCAACTGCCATTTTATTCGCAAATGTCAAAAGACTATGATATCCTTTCATATAAAAAGACATTTTATCAAGAAAACGACGCATCGACACCAAGACAACAGTACGGAAGTCGCACTATTGTTAGACCTGCATCATCATTCTCTATGGTACCATTTTTTTACTTAGAGCCATTGCTATCTAATAATCCTAAAGAAATTTATGACCTCGGTTGCGGATGGAATATTTTTAAAAAATACATACATAACATAACAGGAGTAGATCGAAGTCAATTTGCTGATATAAATTCTTTCGTAGACGACGAGTTTGTAAAACAACATCAAAATTATTTTGAAAGTGTGTTTTCTATAAATGCCTTGCACTTTAGACCGTTAGCACACCTCGAAGATATAATAAACGAATTTATATCTATGATCAAGCCTTCTGGTAGAGGATTTTTAGCTCTTAACCTAGCTCGCATGTATGAAAAAACCAATTACAATTTTACAGAAAAAATAGCATCTCGATTTGATAAAAAATTTGAAAAAAATAAAGTTTATGAAGAATATATAAAAAGTATACTAGATAATATAACAACTGTAAATTTTTTAATCGTAGACATAGATATTAATAAATCACTATCGGATGCCATGGATGGCAATATTCGTTTAGTAATTGAAAAAAAGTAAATATGTCACCAGCGGCCTTTTTGGAATCATCCCGCTATACAAATTCTGCTTCCTATGCTATAATTTAACATAGGAGAAAACATGGCAAATCAACCCCGAGTATACAAGTATACTAGCACTAAGGAATACGTAGATGCATTTCCTTGTGCCTACCGTCAGTGGCGTGCTGACAGTCACTGTAACACAATTCACGGATATGCTTTTAGCATGAAGTTTTATTTTGG
>Ga0070743_10001044_pt1 | contig 10566 bp, 10 predicted proteins | sample ColrivemetaGS697_FD_70187 | JGI IMG/M metagenome (GOLD analysis project Ga0070743, IMG submission 70187) | Estuarine microbial communities from the Columbia River estuary, USA - metaG S.697 | ecosystem: Environmental > Aquatic > Marine > Intertidal zone > Estuary | place: USA: Columbia River... | reverse complement strand
ACTTGTCCTCTATCTGTCCATATGACAGGAAAACTAGGCAAATAAAATGCATGATTTAAGTTTACATCTAAACGTAAAACTTCTGTATTCATACCAGTATAGTTATGATAATAAGATTTTACTAATAAGCCTTCTTGTATATAGGCTTTTAATTTATTAAGAACCGTGTCTTTGCTAGTCGATCGATTTAAAATATCTAATTCGTCTGGATACTGATACATGTTAGGCTGTAGTGCTTCCCATATAAAGTAAACATGTTTTACTGCATAACGTCCTCTAACATAATCATATTGCTTGTTTACAGTATAAGATTCTACACGAATAAAGTTATAAATTTTTCCTATCAATTTGGAAAAATGTGTTTTTGCATCTTGTTCTCTGCGTGTAGTTTCTACTGCTTGTGCCTCTGGATCTTGAGCAGTATATGCGGTTGCACCTCGCATAGGAATATACGCAGACTTGTCGTCATAATCGTCTGAGTATAAATTCAATGCTTCTCTTGTGCTGGCTAATACTTTATTAATTTGAGCATTAATAGTTGTACCTTTTCTTGCTTCGATGTTCCAACCTGAGCCAAAACCAAACCAAGTTTTAGACAAGTTGTCATTTGTTCCTTGATCTGTAAAAGTCCAATTTTCTATTCTCGGATCCACAATAAAATGATATTCATCATGATAAGGATCAGTTGCACACGGATGCACGCCGCCAGGCGAAGTAATGCCTCCAGCTTTTTGTCCGCTTTCTGCATATTGAAATTCCATCTTCTCTAAAGTAGTAGATAGTTTTTCAAAATATTCTTTAATTGTTTTAACACCTTTAACAGCAACAGTTTCTTTTAAAGACTGTACTACACTGGTCATAGATGCGTTGGCAGCATGTACATATTTGATAGTATACTCGCCGCCTTTTTCTGTAATTCTACAATCTATACCGATAAACTGAATCGGCCACGAATACTTTAATGTTTCTTCACTAGATATTTCTTGACTGATAAATTCAATATCTAAAATATAACGTGCGTCTAAGTGGTTAATAATACCTAACTCTAAAGCCGCGAATCGCAAGTAATCTAAAAATCTAGTTCCTAATGGTTCTATGATTTTCAATTCACCTTCCATCATCATTGCAGTAAATGTAGTAGAATTAGGTGCAACTGCACTCTTCCAATCAATGTCATCAATAACAAAACGTCCAGTCGCGGCAGTTTCTGCAATTATCTTGCCTAAACCAATATCCATCGACTGGACATCTGCCGGTGATATTTGTGTTAATCTTGCGTAGTAAGCCATGTGTTATTGTTGGTTAAATTTATTTAAAATATTTTCTCTGTCTATCATAGATTTCAGTCTAGCCATTTGTTGACGTCTAAATTCTTCTTTTCGTTTTAAATCAGCATCGCTTCTAGGTGCAACAGGAGCAGGTGCTTGTGCTACTGGCGGAGTCGGTACTACTTTCGGGGGTACATCACTGTCGTTCGGTGTAGTTTCTGCAAGAGTTGTCTGTTTAAGTCCAGCGGCAACACCTTGCTTTAATTTGTCCTTATTAGCATATAATTCATTGGCGTCTTTAGCACCGTGTTCTGCTTTCATGATACCATAATTATATGCTTCCATTTGCGCATTGTTTGAAGTATCTAATTCATTGTTATTTAAGGCCGTTAACGCTTTTGTTTTTTCGGCAGCACTTAAACCGTTATCCGGTTTGTTGATATATTCTTGCATACCCTTCTTCACGTTGTCGTAGTATTGTCCATAATTATAAGCATCACTGCCTGGAGCACCAAATTTATTTTTAAATGCGCCATCATTTTCGATGCCGCCGCTGGCAGTTCTAGGAGGTGTGTTTACTCTTGTTAAACTTGGTAAATCCGCCACAGATGGTTTACTAGGATCTTTTAAAGGATTGACAGTTTCCTTCACACCATTTTCGTTATAGATAGTTCTAGGACCTTTGGTCACTTTAGCAACAGCGTTGACAGAATTGGCTCTAACTCCGCTTTCCCAATTGGCAAATGCAACATATCCTTTACTACCATGCTGGCTATTTTGCCACTTGATAGTACTGTTTCGTATAAACCCAATATTGTATTTGCTACTGTACGCCATATTACCTCAAACTAGTAATCTGTGCAGTAGCTGCCGTTTGGTCCGGAACCAATACGGTTAATCCTGATGTAAAATCCCATATCGGATCTTTAATAATATCTGCATTAGCTAAAGCAATTAGCCACCATAATCTACTGCTGCCATATTGTTGGTAAGCAAACAAATCAATTCTATAATTACACTCGGGCGGTACAACTATATATTGTCCTTCTACATTAGAAATTGACGGTAACGAAGCGTTATCTAAATAAAAATCTGCAAATGCAGTATCTCGAAGATAACTTTTTCTATCATATGTCACTGACATTAGATGTATCCTTTACTGTTTAGTTGACCTTTAGCAAACTTTTCTAAAGTAAATTCATTTACTGTATTATGCAAATTGTATTGTGTAATCAGTGTGATGTTGACTGTAAACAATGCGGGCAAACTGATTTTTGTCGGCTGCATATCATCATTTGTTGTTTTAATATCATTGGTAGACTTAGACAGATCTCTAGTATTACTACCAGTTCCTAATTTTGTTAATCTATTATCCGAACCGTGTTGTTTGGCATCTGGGTAAACATATCCAGAATAGTAATCAACATCTTCCGGAAATAGCACGTTGAATTTGCCAATATAAACTGGTACATTGTTAAACACAGAATCACCATATGCAAAGAATCTCAGTAGTCTCGGCGGTATGCCTCGCTGAGTATCTTGTCTGCCATAATTCATTTTGCTATAAGTTCTTAAAAACTTCAATGCCAAATTACTTTGTGCAAAATGTTCAGGAGTGTGTGCGGCAAATTTACAGCTCATTGAGATGTTTGGGTTTTCAGTTCTAGCATAGGCATTTGGCTGATAGTTAGTATGCGCCAAAGCATAAGACTCGAAACGAACATCTTGACTGTAGTCAATTTGCGGGGTGAACGGAAACTCTAGTTTATTGAGTCCGTTGACTGGGTTATTACATAATAGGTATGCGCTCATACAGGTATTTATCGTCAAATTAACATTGTGTTTAATCGAACGAAAAAGGTTGACACTTACACAATTCCATGCTATAATTTACCTATGGACCCAACTAATAAACTCGTAGCAAAACAATATCTTACCAACAAAGAGTTACTGAAAGAACTCCATCTTAGTAAGAATCGTTATAGCAGTTATACTGCAAAAGAATATGCGGATTATGATTTAATTCTGCCAGATGTTAGTAAAATTAACATTAGAACAATTGCCGAAGCCAAACGTGTCAAAGCACTAAAGCTAAGTCATATTGCTTTGGCAGAAGCTCAATTAACTAATCCCAAAGCCAAACTAGCAATGGTAGAAGTTGACTACAAAAAAGTAGGCAAGCAAGACGTTGTGTTTAGAATAATGACACACGATCATATCCCATTAGAACCTGGACGTAAAAAAACTCCTAAGACTCGCGGCGACCATCATACCAAAGTTAACTTTCCACCTTTCCAACATTGGAAATTTAATGAAAATGACGAATTGGTTTGTGTAGGCAAGAGTCATTGGAAAGGCGATGTCGAAACTGGAGAATTTTCTTTAACTCACGGACAAATGACCAATAAACTTGCAAAAAGTTTTATGCTTTTGGTCGAACGATACAGTATGCGCTTTAACTGGCGTGGTTATACCTACGTAGATGAAATGCGTAGTCAGGCTTTACTACAGTTAAGCCAAATTGGCCTACAGTTTGATGAATCTAAAAGTCAAAACCCTTTTGCTTACTATACAGCCGCTATCGACAATAGCTTTACTCGAATCTTAAACATTGAAAAGAAAAATCAAATGATTCGTGATGACCTATTGATCGAAACAGGGCAAAGTCCTAGCTTTACTCGTCAGATGGAACACGAAACTATCATGCGTGACGAACGCGAACGCTTGGCTAATTTAAAAGAGGACTAATTAATGTCGCAAATGTTTAAGAAGGCTGCGGTCTTCACTGATATTCATTTTGGTATGAGGCAGAACAGCAAAAGCCATAATCAAGATTGTGAAGATTTTGTAAAATGGTTTTGTAAAACTGCTCAAGAGCAAGGATGTGACACTGCTATCTTTATGGGCGATTGGCATCACCATCGAGCAACTGTCAACGTCAGTACATTAAATTATACTGTCGAAAGTATCAATCATATCAGTAAACATTTTGAGCGTTTCTTTTTTATTACAGGCAATCACGATTTGTACTATCGTGAAAAAAGAGACCTGACTAGTATTCCATTTACCAAGAATATTAAAAATATTGTTTTGGTAGACGAGATTTATACAGAAGGCGATGTTAGCATTGTACCGTGGCTAGTAGATGACGAATGGACCAAGATGAAAAACTTACCTAGTCGTTATGTATTTGGTCATTTTGAACTGCCTAACTTTAAAATGAATGCTATGGTAGAAATGCCAGATCATGGCGGACTGAACAAAGGACATTTTCCTAATCAAGAAATGGTCTTTAGCGGACACTTCCATATGCGGCAACGTAGCGGCAATGTTATCTATACTGGTAATGCTTTCCCGCATAACTTTGCCGATGCATGGGACGATGATCGCGGTATGATGATTTTAGAGTTTGGCGGGCAACCGGAATATATTCGATGGCCCGGTGCACCAAAGTTTAGAACTATCGACTTGACTAGATTGATCGAAAATCCAGACAAGTACATGGATGCAAACACCTTTATCCGTATTACATGTGATGCTGATTTAAGTTACGAAGAAGCCAACTATTTGAAAGAGTCGTGGCAAGAAACTTATAACTTGCGAGAGATTACTTTAATTCCAGGTAAGAAAGAAGAACATGCACAAGACTGGAGCGGCGAAGTTCACTTTGAAAGTGTAGACCAAATTGTTTTAACACAACTGTCTGCAATCGAAAGTGAAGTAATTGACCGACAGGTACTCATTGACATTTACAATAATTTAGTAGTATAATAACTGAATGATTAAGATCAAGAACTTAACTGTACGCAACTTTTTATCAGTTGGTAACGTAACACAAGCAATTACATTTGACAAAGCCGGACTTACTCTTGTGCTAGGTAACAACTTAGACTTGGGAGGCGACGGAAGTCGTAACGGAACAGGCAAAACTACTATTGTCAATGCACTTAGCTATGCACTATACGGAAATGCTTTAACAAATATCCGTAAAGATAACTTGATTAATAAAACCAACAGTAAAAACATGTTGGTTACATTAGAGTTTGACTGCAACGGTATTAACTATCGAATTGAACGAGGACGAAAACCTAACGTACTGCGATTTTTTGTAAACGACAACATTGAAGTAGGTGAGACTGAAGAGCAACAAGGTGAAAACAAAGAAACACAAGAACATATCGAACGAGTATTTGGTATGGGCCATGACATGTTTAAACATATTATGGCTCTCAACACTTATACTGAGCCTTTTCTTAGTTTAAAAACTAGCGACCAGCGTGATATTATTGAACAGTTATTGGGCATCACGCTATTAAGCGAAAAGGCAAGTCTTCTCAAAGACTTAATCAAAGACACTAGAGACATGATTAAGGAAGAAGAATTTAGAATTAAAGCAGTTACTGATGCAAACACAAAAATTAAATCTAGCATCAGTGACTTGGAGCGTCGCAGTCGCTTGTGGCAAACTAAACAACAAGACGAATTAGAAAAACTATCTGTCGCTATTACCGAACTACGTAATATTGACATTGCAGTTGAACTAGAAAATCATTCTTTGTTAGCCACATGGACTAGTAACAAGAGTAAGCTGGAGGAGGCAACCAAGTGGATTGCAAGGATCGATGCCGACGATATCAAGCAACAGCGAACTATCGAAAAATTAGATAAAGAAATTACTTCACTTAAAGAACATAAATGTCATGCATGTGGACAAGACATTCATGATTCAAAACAAGAAGAAATTTTAAAATCGAAATTGGAACAAAAACAAGAAGCTGCCTTGCAGTTATTAGCCAATGATACTCAACGCATCGAACACATGGATGTTATTGCTAATATCGGCACACTTGGACCACGACCGCATGTAAACTACGACGACATCAGCGATGCTGTCAATCACAAAAGCACATTAGAAACTGTAATGGATCAATTAGAGCGCAGGGCTCTAGACTTAGATCCTTACGTTGAGCAAATTGAACATCTAAGCGTTACTGCATTAGAAGAAATCAGCTTTGAACAAATGAACTCACTAACTAAATTATGTGAGCATCAGGAATTTTTGTTGAAGCTACTTACTGCCAAAGATAGTTTTGTTAGGAAACGTATTATCGAACAAAACTTGACTTATCTAAACCATAGATTGGCCCATTACTTAGAGAAACTTGCACTACCGCACGAAGTTAAATTCCGTAGCGACTTGGAAGTAGATATTACACAATTGGGTCAAGAATTTGATTTTGATAACTTGAGCAGAGGCGAGCGCAACAGACTTATTCTTGGATTAAGTTGGGCATTTAGAGATGTTTACGAAAGTCTAAACCGTCCTATCAATTTGTTATTCATCGATGAGATGATCGACAGTGGTATGGATGCAAATGGTGTAGACAATGCTCTTGGTATTCTTAAAAAGATGTCAAGAGAAGGAAACAAAAATATATTCTTAATTAGTCACAGGGATGAACTGGTAGGTAGAGTTAATACTATTTTACAAGTTGTAAAAGAAAACGGCTTTACTACATTTAATACCGACATTGAAATGGTCGAATCATAAGGAAAAACAAAATGGCAACACAAGTAGAAATCGCAAATGCACATCAGCATATGGTAGAACAATTTGAAATTTACCTTGCTGAAAATGCAAAATTCTCCGAGAAAGGCGTTAAAGCCGCAGCCGGACGTGCTCGTAAAGCACTTCAAGAAATTGGCAAAGGCTTGAAGCAACGTAGAAAAGAGATTACCGATGAGAAAGCGGCTATGTCTGCTAAGTAATAGCCTACATGACATGGTTCTTTCAAGGTACTGAAGTAACAGAACTACCCGAAGAATGTATTGGTTTCGTTTATTTGATAACTAATACACTCTCCGGGCGTAAGTACATTGGAAAGAAACTTGCCAAATTCTCTAAAACCACTTATAAAACTGTAAAACTAAAAAACGGCACAAAAAAGAAAAAGAAAATTCGTAGCAAAATTGACAGCGACTGGCAAACTTACTATGGTAGTAGCCCTGAGCTGACCAAGGACGTTATTGAATTAGGCACACACAATTTTATTAGAGAAATCTTACACTATTGTACATCTAAGGCACAAACATCATATTTAGAAGCAAAAGAACAGTTTGATCGCAAGGTATTGGAAACAACAGAATACTATAATGGTCACATCCAAGTTCGCGTACATGGCTCCCACATTTTAAAGAAAAACTAAGACACACTTAGGCAAAGCTCTACTGATAATGCTCGCACCGGCAAGTTAATTTTGGTGCCCAATAACTGGATCATCGGGTCGCAGGGAAGGAAACTCCGAGCAGTAGCGGAGACTAAAACCACTATCCTTAACAGGACGAAGTTCAATTGCTTGAAAAGAACTGGGTTTAGTATATGTAAAGCTACAAAGAGTAGGCACTGCTGAGTCATTGCATCCTACAAAAATCAATGTGTTCATCTATTAGCTATTTGATTTTGCGTTATTAAGGACTGTGTAAAAGGGTACCGCGTAACCGCCCTTACTATAGTATAGTTACAGCAATAGATTACGATAATGAGCCTCGGACAGGTTTTATTATTTTTTACTTTGGCCCTGTAAAAGGGCTAAGTACGACTGCAAAACCTTGACAAGTATTATCTTTAAGTACTATCTAAAACAATATGATAGTTTAAAAAAACAATAATTAAGAGTTAAAAGATTAGTGTTTTATGAGCGTATGCGAAATAAGAACACTAATCTTAGTTGTTCTTGAACAACTTAAATGATAAACTATATTCTTTCTTGCTTAATTTCTTTGCTAGGATTAATGCCATGTTCTAGCTTTATCTTCTTCTCTAATATACTAGCTAATGTCTTCTTCTCTTCCGGTGTAATATACCACAAGTCATTATAATTCTGTCCGCTATACAGTGCTATGGTTGCTACGTCTTCGATTATGGCTTTTGAATCATTCTCTAGAGATCTTAGCAACTTTAAAATCTCAGGTCCTGATTTAAGATTCAAAAGCCTCATTCGAAAAAAGTTGTAGGATTCAAATCAATAATACTGGTAAACATTTTATGACAATGATTACATTCGATTTTTACATCTTTTTGTAGTCCGCTATTGGTAGTCGACATTAATGTAGATTCTATTTTTTTGAAGTCAGGTCTAGGCAAGTCGACTACCCATTCGTATATATCGGCTGTGTTTGTAACTGCGGTATTGTCCGGTAACAGTACTGTATCAATACACTCTGAAATTGTTTTGATGTTAACAGTAGTCAGTGCTTCGTAGCCTTTTTGAGCAATAGATGCTTGTTCATTCTCTGACAAGTTTCGTTGTTCTGCTAATTGTATGTTTCTAATTTGTTCGTACTGTACCCAATTAAGTGTTAGTAAGTGTTGCAAAGTAATAGGCTTGATAAACACTTTAATACCGTTATCTAGTTCAATAGCCGGAATGACATCTAGAACTTTAATAGTGGAAATCATCATGTTTAAGTCGATAGAAGCTTCAGTGACTGCATTTGAAGTGCAATCGTGAGTTACAGATATATCGTAACGTTCGCCATATGTAGCTCTGCGTATTGCTACTAGCAATGCATCTACGTCGATTGTAGGCATTTCTCTTGGGTTTTTAATAGTAGGCACACAACTGTTAACCAATTGAACTAGCGCATCACCGTTTAATAATGCGTCTGCATTTTTTAAAATTAGTTCATCTTTGGTTGTCATTGGATAAACAGGTACTTCTCCTTGCTCATTCAACTCGCTAAGTTCAGTTTTATAAAACTTTCCTTGGCTAGGCAGCTTGATCCATATGCCAGGTTTTCTAAAATAACTCTTAAGAGGATTATTTGCAATTTGGGTGTTTTCCACGATTTTAACTCCGATAAATAAAATAACGTAAATATATTTATGTGAATAAAAACATACTTTAATGGCATCAGGAACAGTAACATCAGACAACGTAGGCGGGTTTAAGTTTAACTTAGACGGTCTCGCTTCCGCCGCGCAAATGGACAAGTTAATTGCCCTTATGCAAATCAGGGCCGGCGCCCTTAAGGGATTAGCTAAAGCGGAGCAAGATCATCTAAAAGCTCTTGCTGGTCTATCAGAAGCATCTAGGTCAGTGACAGGTGCAAACAAAGATGAAACCAAAGCAAAAGTAGAAGGTGCAAAACGTCAACGTGAGCTAGACAGAGCTACTGCTAACTTAACAGAAAGTTTTGCCGAAGGTAGATTTACTTCTGGTTTTAAGCGTTATGCCGAAAGTATATTAGGCGAAAACAGTGGATTGGCATTAGGGTTAACTGCATTCGGAACTGCTATCGGCTTTCTAAAAGAGTATGCAACTAAAGCCGGCGAAGCATTAAAAATAGGTGTTGCTGGTAATGTGTTAGACCTTGCAGTTGCTGCTAAGTCAGCAGGTATGAATATAGATCAATTTACAAAAGGTTTAGTTGAAACTGGCGGCGGCTTTGCCAGTTTAGGTTCTACTTCGATTGACGGGGCAAAACAGTTTGGTTTGCTAGTCAACCAAGTTCGTGCAGACACTGCGGCCTTTGGTAATCTAGGATTATCTATAGACGAATTGACAGCATTTACGGGGCAGCAAGTTAAGATTGCAGTAGCACAAGGATTTAAAGGCCGTGCTGCTCAAGAACAAGTTAGAAAGAATACAATTTCGTTAGGCAGAGACTTACAAGATTTGAGTGAAAAGACTGGTAAAAGTATCACTGAATTGGCAATGGCTGCTAACAAACTAGCTAGTGATCCTTTAATATCAGCATTAGTATCGGGTAGTAAATCAATTAAATCGGATGTTAGTGCCGCAGTAGCTTCGTTCGCTGCCAATTTGCGCGGAGTATTTGGCGAACGTGGTGAGTTATTAGCTAGTGATGCGTTAAAGAGTGCTGCCGCAGGGTTGCCATTGGCAATGACAGAAGCAGGTAAATCGTTGTTAATTGCAGGACAACCGCTATATGCAGAGCTTACTAGACTAGCAGAATCTGCTAGAAACGGTGCTAAAGTCACAGAACAAGATACACAACGTTTAGCAGAGTTAGCTAAACAAGAAGTCGAGCAACGTGGCGCACAAATTAGAACAATGGCTATGCTCGACGGGCCTGCAGGTGAAAGTGCAAGACAACTTTTAGAATTGGCACAGCAAGCAGAATTCTATAACAGTGAGCAAGGCAAGCAGGCACAAAATACTCGCAAGTTTGTTGCAGAACAAAATAGATTAAGTGCTAGTATGCAACAGGTAATGCTGCCGATAGTGGAAGCATTAAACTTAATAAACTGGACAGCATTTAGTAGTGTCGTAGC